>Ga0181400_1000174_pt1 | contig 26172 bp, 14 predicted proteins | sample 23SPOviralmetaG_FD_130129 | JGI IMG/M metagenome (GOLD analysis project Ga0181400, IMG submission 130129) | Marine viral communities from the oligotrophic San Pedro Time Series (SPOT) site, San Pedro Channel, CA, USA - 23 SPOT_SRF_2011-06-22 | ecosystem: Environmental > Aquatic > Marine > Strait...
AAATTAACCCCAGAACAAATGAGAGAAGCTGCTGGGGTTGGTGCTAACCAAGGGGAACCAGTTGCAGAATATTCTGCAACCGATGAGCAGAACCCCGAAGCAACTGATGCGCCTGAAGAACAGAAAGAACAAATGTTTTTTATGTGGCCAGAGAACTTGAAGGGTGATTATCCGGTTCGCATTATGTTTACTGCTTACAAACTTGAAGCGGCGCAAGACGAATTGATTGAGAGTAGTAAACGAAAGATTGAAGAGATAAGGGAGAAAGGACTCGGAACCTATCTCCAAGAAACTGCAGTAGAAACTGCAGTAGGAGCATCGAACGTTTTATCAGATATAGTAACAAGACCAGGAGAGGTAGCGGAAGATCTTTTCGAAGGTTTTAGCGAAACTGTTACTTCTATCGGTAATATGAACACCTATGATAATTTTCAGGGAGGCGAAGCAGTCGGAACTGTGATGCTTCCTTTAATGCGAGGCGTTCAATATACTGATGGAGTGAATTATACCCAAGGGAATACTCAAACTGGTGCTGGTATAATTCGAGCATTGACTCCGGACGGTGCTGACGAAAACGGCAGGATAACCGAAGCAACCGCAGGACTAGCATCACAATTAGCAGCAAGAGTAGCAGGTACTGCAGTCGGTGCTGCAGTTGGTGGTATAATTGGTGCCGGTGCTGGTTTTATGATAACCGAAGGTGTCGGAAACGCTCTTAAAGAATCAACTCGAGTTACGCTGAACCCTAATCTGAGGTCTATATTCGAAGGCGTAAACATGCGCTCTTTCTCGTTTCCGTTTCGCATGATTGCAAAGAGTGAGAAAGAATCGCAAGAGATCAAAAAGATTATTCAGTTCTTTCGCCGCGAAGTTTACCCAGAAGCAAATAACGTCGACGGAACTGTTCCGTACGCATATACGTTCCCGAATATATTTGAGATAAACATATTGGACGGCAAACAAAAGAATCCTGGTTTTGATATTCAACGTTGTTATTTACAATCTGTACAGACTAACTTCAACCAAACATCGACAGGTATGTATGAAGGAAAGGATAGGAACTACTTCATCGAAGTTGATCTGACACTGAACTTCATTGAATTTGCTACGCTTGACAAGAACAGAGTTAGAGAAGGGAATTACTGATGTCAAATTATTTTAAAAATTTCCCCAAGGTCGCATATCGTTTCGGTAACGAAGATCAACCTGTATCTTATCAGAAACTTTCAAAGTATGTCGATGTCATCGATACCCTACAAGAAAGTATCTCGGCATATATTGAGTATGAGATTCGAGACTTCGATAGACCGGATACGCTCTCTCATCGATTCTACGGTACATCTGAATACGAGTGGACTTTCTTCCTGATGAACGATCGTCTGCGCGAGTCAGGTTGGCCATTGGCGGCACAAGATTTATATGACGCGGCGCAGAATGATTTCTACAAGAATTACACGTGTAAGTTGGATATATCAACTGCTGACTCTGCCGCTTTGTTCGCAAACCTTTATTCAGTCGGTCAATCAGTTTTGGTCGGGGATAAAGAAGGCAAGGTTGTTCATAAAGATCTAGATCTCGGTGAGATCGTCGTATCATCAGACACCGACTTAACGACTTCCATGGCAATCAGTTACATTGATTACGATGTGATTCCGGAACAACCACTAACAGTTCATGCTCCCCTTACCAATACAGTTTATGAATATGAAGGTACGCATCATTATGAAAATGATTCGGGAGAGTGGGTCAACATTTTCTTTGACGATAATACGCTCGGAACGATACCGAAAACAAATCTAGAGCATCTGGTAGATCAGAACGACCAATTAAAAAGGATTCGAATCATCAGAAAGCAAGATATTCAAGCAGTTGTTGCCGAGTATAAAAGGTTGATGGAAATTAGATAATGAGAATCAATTCACCGTTTTCGATTATGTCCGCAAACCTCGTGGTGTCCTCTATCTCAGAAGACGATATGTCGGTCGATATCAAAAACAATATCATAGAACTACGATTCTATCAGAACTTGTTCAAACCTTACGTTGATGCGAAACTGGTGCTTCTAGACGACTTCGGTTTGAGAAACTCACTCTCCATACAAGGTACTGAGCGGTTGACGATTACGGTTGGATCGTCACCGACTCAACCTTTGGTAGAGAAAACATTTTTCGTGTCCAGAATTATTGATACATCACGAACCAACGAGCGATCAGAAATCCTATCGCTAGAATTGGTTGAAGAGCATGTCTATGTTAATTCTGTCAAACAAATAAGTCGATCGTTCACTTCTACCTTCGAAGAGATGGCGGAAAATATCTGTCAGAATGAACTAAAGAAACCAGTAGTCAGGGGGTTGTTCTCTGGATCCGCGCAAGGAGTGCGAAAGGTTTTAGTTCCCTACTTGAATCCGCTTCAAGCGATCAACTGGATCATGAACCGTGCTACCACTAGAACTGGTTCGCCGATATTTCTCTCTGGCGATTTGTATAGTAATTCGTTATACCTCAGCGATCTGGACAACCTATTGGGAGAACCTATTATTAATCAAGATCTCCCATATCGCTTTGGTGCTTCGAGTAAAGTCGCTGACGATCAATCTGCTGTTCTTGGTCCATATTATGATATCACAGCATTTAAAGAAACAGATATGGAAAACACGCTACAGTTATTTGAGACTGGGGCAGTTGGATCGTTGTATGGCAACTTGGATGCTGGAACTGGTCAACAAAACTCTGCCCACTTATCGGTGCGCGATATTCTAACAGAGATGTATACTAACGGGTTGATTGATGATGCAACCACGCAGTCGATCTTTGATCCTTCGTTACTCATAGACGGCAAACTGTCAGACGAGTACAACTCGCAGCACGTTCATCAAGTGACTTCGGCAAACACATACAATCAGTTCTTGAGTTATCATGATGAGTCCAGAACATTACTTGACGATCAAGGTAATGCCATAGAATCTAAACTGAAGATGAAGAATAAGATAATCCGTCACTTGTTGAAAAAGAACACAATCGATGTAAGTCTGGATGGTGTTTCTTTGTTTACGAAGAAGACTGCAGTTGGTGAAAGGGTCAGGATCTTATTCTTAAACTCGAATGTCCAATCTCAAGGGGAAAATATTTCAGATCAGATCGACAATAGAAAGTCTGGTGATTATTTGATCACAGCGATCAGTCATAAATTAATCGATCAAAAGCACGATGCGTCAATGCGCGTTACTAAGTTGGGCGATCTACCGAAGAACTTTAAGATATGAATGTTTTAAGACCAATACAACAAGAATTCTATGGCGACGATTACCGTTGGTTTTTTGCTACGGTGATCAATGCTGTACCGCCAGCAGGTTTAGAGGGTCGCGTAAAGGTTCGAATCAACGGTGTGCACAATCCTTCGACGAGTCAGATACCAGAGCGCGATCTACCATGGGCACAGGTTTTGATTCCAACAACCGAAGGAGGTATGTCAGGTATCGGTCGTATTCCGCAACTCGTCAACGGTGCGTTCGTCTTCGGTGTATTCGTCGACGGTAAGTCGTCACAGATTCCTCTGATTCTCGGAAGTCTCCCGCGCGTCGAGCAACCAACAAGCGTACAGACTGCTCGATCAGAAATGATATTCAAGGATGACAGCATTCCTGATGCTAAACTCGACCTTCGCCGTTTACAATCTATGAAATTCTTTATAGATAATAATTACTCTCCGATACATGCGGCAGCAATTACTGGGGGGTTGATAGGCGCTTCTTCCATGATCACTTACTTTGACAAAACGCCGAGCGCAACAGTTGGTATCGCTGGATGGGAGAGAATAAGTAGTTCGGGAAGTCGATATAACGGATTGCTTCGGTTTGCCGCCAGTCAACAACCAAGTAAAGATTGGAAGTTGTTTTCGATTCAATTACAATATGTGCTATATGAATTGAACGGGAAGTTCAATCAAGCGAATAGCAAACTACTTGCGACAACAGACATTAAAGAAGCGAGCAAAATATTCAATCGCGAATATCTATTTACCACTATTGACACTGAAGATTTAGCAGAGTTTGCATATAATGAGGTTTTAGTCTGATGGATAAAAATAAAGATCTCAAGAACGCAGTCTCTGCAGCAGAAGCTTCTCTTGACAAGACGAAGACTGATAACCTCGCTCAACAGTCAGTTAATCAACTTCAGAATTCCCTTGAAACTGTGACAGGTAATATCGCTGGTCAGGTTGAAGGCGGTATTCAGTCACTTACTCAGGAAGCAGACAAGTTCCAAGATCAGGTTAATAAACTTTCGACCAAAGAAGGTTTGCTTGATGCTGGTGCACAGAGTTTCGAAAACCTCAAGACCGATTTGATCAACGGTGCTGCAGCAGCACTTACATCAAAGTTTGGCGCCAACGTTACTGTAGAATTTTCTGAACCAGACTCAAACGGACTGGTCTTCCCTATATCTTCTTCTCTCGAGGAGCAGGGAGGCATTGACGGAACGATTGCAGCAGTGCTTAAATTGATTACGGGTCTTACTGGAATTGATGCTGGGTCATTACAGAAAGCAGTTGTCGACGGTTCACCAGCAGGATTGTTGTCTGCTGGCGTTGACCTAGACCTTGAAGGTAAGATCGGTGCACTTACTTCTGATGCGATCAACCAAACGGTCAACGATACAATTAAAAGCGTGACTGACGAATTAGAAGCATCATTTAGTTCAACAGATTTGAACAGAACAATCAATTTTGTTTCTGGCATAGATTCTGATGGGGCAGGAAATCTCGTTGTAAATTACGATTCTGCAACAAGCACTGGTCCAACAGTAGACTCAGAATTTACTGCTGCCATTAACAATATAAAAAATTCGACTGCTGAAGATATTGCAAAAACGATAACTAAAGATAAAGAAATTAAAAAGAATATTAAAGATAATTCTGATATTGAAAACTTATCAGGCGGAAAAGACCCGAAGGAAGTAACGAAGGCAGTGAACTCTGCACCGCTTACTCGTGTCAAATATTCTAAGGCAGTCGATCAAACCAATTCTATCATACAGACTCGAGTCGCCAAGAGCGGTGAAGTCGGTATCGTTCAATCGTTGAGTAAAGAAGTTCTTACTGATGTCAATAAGCGAGTAAAGGATTTTGCCCCGAAGTTGTCTGATAAACAAATAGAACGTGTGATTAATTTATCGCAAGGTGACGCGGCAGATCAATCAGATGCTGTCAAGTTGTTGTTTGACAAAACAGGCAAACCATACTCAGAGATCAAAACTTTTATCAAAACAATCGATACAACTATTTCTTCTGTAACTAAGCCAATCCCTTCCGAGTTCGTATTTGAAGAACCTTATGTGATTGGTTCGTATCAGAAACAATGGAAGAATGGAGAAGGCGATCCGGTGTTCCCTTATATCTCGTCAACCGAAGAGATGCAAGCAGAGTTTAAAAATATTACGAGAGAAGTCACTGAGGTTGTCGTACATTGGACAGAAACACCAACGAACAAGAACATTGGTTCAGAGGAACTAAACAAGATACACTTAGAGTCCGGACTCAAGGGGATCGGTTATCACTATGTTATTCGACGCGATGGTTCGTTGCAACGCGGTCGCCCTGTGAACATTCAAGGGGAGCATGCTCTGGTTAATAATCACGACGAAAGAAGTATCGGTGTTGTTTTAGTCGGAGGGATCAACGTACCGAGCGGAACTCCTAATTTAGAAAACTTCATATCTGTTCAATCTTTGACGCGCAGTCAGTTTAATACGTTCGATCATTTCTGCCGTGGGTTCTACTCTCGTTTTCCTGGGGGTCAGATCGTAGGGCACAACGACATCGACCCGATCGAGAACGATCCTGGATTTAATGTTCGCGAATACGTTTTAGCGAACTTCAGTAAGGCGTCAAAGTTTACTGACCCGCTGAAACAATCACCGTTTACTGTTGATGAGATAAACAATGACGAATAAAACTGACAATTACAATGCGCGAATAGAGAAACTTGGACTCGGAGTTGAAGAAACCGAAGGAGTTACTACAGACGGTTTCGTTGACGCCAGCGGCGACTTTCCCTCGCGCGAGTATTACTATAGCACCAGTGTTAACAAAGCAGCGAAAGGCGAGAAAGTCAACAACCTAAGTTTGGGTGGTGGTGACTATGGTGTCTCGCTAAATGTACCAGATCAAAAACCTTCGCAGTTCCCACACAATCAAGTGCAAGAAACGCAGTCAGGTCATTCATTTGAGATGGACGATACTCCTGGCGGAGAACGTGTACTGATTAAACACCGCAGCGGCGCAGGAGTTGAGTTGCGCGCCGACGGTTCAGTGATCATTTCATCTCGTAATCAACGTGTCGAGGTCACTGGTGGTGATCACACAACGATCGTTGAGGGTGAAGGTAAACTGATCTACAAAGGAAACCTAACGCTGGATGTCTCTGGTGATCTCAACATGAACGTTGGCGGTAACTATAACCTCAACGTCGCTGGCGACAAGAAAGAAGACATAAAAGGCAGGCACACTAAGACCGTCAACCTTGATCAGAACTATACGATTCGTGGAACACGCGGTGCAAAGGTCATCGGTAATAATACAGAAACTTTGCTGGGCGATCACTATCAGGTTGTTTCCGGCAATAATACTTCACTGACTCAGGGTAGCATTGAGTTGCTCGCCGGACAAAGTTTAACTACGACTGCTGTTAACGAGTGGGTGGTTGCTGCTGGCACTGCAAGTTTAGCAGCAAGGCAGATTAGTATGTTTGGACATAAAGGTACGATCGGTGGTCCTCTCGTCGATTACTATGGTAAGACGTATGGCGGGTTTCCTGCTGCCGTTACAAATTTTGCATCGTTTTACGGGACGCTTGTCGGTAAGGCAACTGAATCATTACATGCTGACTATGCTATGTATGCAGCGACAGCAGGATTCGCCAACGGTGCGATTCGAGCACAAACTGCAGTGACAGCGAAAGATAGTAAACCAGGAAAACCTCCAACACCTGTTGTGCCAAAACCAGGAATCATGCCATATACCCCGATTCCGGCAACTGCCCCGATTCCTAATCCGGCAGTAGTAGAACTTCAACTTTCTTCATCAACTTATGGAGTGAGAAATATTGCAGTTGACCCTAAACTTGAAAAGAACTTACGTCGCGACGACGAGTATAAGGGATTGTTTAATCACGACCCATCCATACATGAGATTCGATCAAAGTTGCGCGATCCAGCGAACCTGAACAACAACGAGTTTACAGGTTATCTCGTTGCCGAAGGTAAATTGAATAAAAACTTTAAGAAGAACCTGCATCCAAAGATTGGCAGGTCAGAAGGTAAGAAAGGAACGCTTCGCTTCGGTTCGAATGTACTGGGCAACAATCCAAGCGACAATCGTAGCAAGAGATTCAAGGTGAATACAAAATGAAGATACTCGTTGATCCGCAATATAACCCTGAGTTAATATCTCGCATAACCTCCGAGACTAAACTGGCACCAGGAATCACCTGCGCTAAGTTTCTCGGCGCCAAGGGTTCGCGTACACAGTTTGAGAAATTATATCGTCAAGACTTCTTCGGTTCAGTAGATCGAAAAGAAGTTGCTCGTAATCTGGTTCTCCATGCGAATGCAATGAATATGATTGTGGGGAATATGGATTTCGCTCAACATCGACTAGTCGTTTCTGATGGTATCTATGAACCTAATCCAGACTTCGAGATATCTGAACTTAATGCTGGTACAGAAAAAGCAGCGAAAACACTGGCGAAACAGTTTCCGCGCGGATCATACGGCGAAGGACCGGATGGTTGGATTGCTCGAGTCCCTCTTTATACTGGCGAAAAACCATCGGGCGGCAGCATTAATGATTTGAGAAGAACAGGTCGCGCCATCGGTTACCAACTGATTGATAAAAACGGTAAGACTGATCCTCGCAAGTCGTTTGACCTCGCAGTGTTTTGGAAAGATTATCTCGACTATGATAAACTGACGCTGGACTATGACACCTTTGATCCAAGCGGAGAACTCACCTGTTCAATTATCCTAGAAATGCCGGAGGTTCCTACCTCTTGGGACGTTTCGTATCTCTACGGACTCGAGACAACCTACAACGGTGCATTACAAACAGTTAATGAATTATTAGAAATCTTGCCAGAAGATGACTAAATACTATTATTTGAAGAGAAATAAAAATGGCAAAGGTATTCTCATACGAAGACGCTAACTTAGATACAAGTATTCGTGTCACAAGGAAGCGCCTGTATTCAGATATTGACTTGTCTCTGAATACAAATATCATAAGCGAAGAAGGTAAAGGCGACATCTATAAGAAAACTGATGCCGCAGCAGTCAAGCAGTCAATTAAAAATTTGCTGATGACGAATCGCTTCGAGAAACCATATCGCCCTGCCTTTGGCGCGAACTTAGGTTCCAAACTGTTCGAGTTGATCGACGAAGCATCAGGAAATGAAGTAATCGATCTGGTAAAAAAATCGATTGAGCGATATGAACCAAGAGCAAAAATACTAAATATAAAGGTGTTCTCGAATCCGGATAATTATTCGCTTTCTCTCACCCTAGAATTTAGAATTATAAATACTAATGTATCGGAATCCTTGAGTATGAACTTTAGGGAACCGTTCATCCTTGATAGAGAACTACCTGCAACGCCAACTCCAGATCCTGAAGGAAGAATACTCTTAGACAATGCATTTAATATGGGTCGATCTGATAAAGATTTAGGCAAACTCCTTACTTCTGGCGGCAGATTTATCGCTATAGATAAAGGACTCAGGTCTGACGAATCAAGAATTCTTATTCGCGAAAATAATGATGATCTCATTACTACTGAAACTGGTTTGCCTATAAATATATCATAGAACATAATCTTGATTTAATTTCGGCGACAGTCGTTATCTCCATATCATAAAAACAAAAAAAAAACATTTTTTGGAGAAAAAAGATGCCAAGACTTAATAACCTTGTATTTGAAGGTAATATATCCTTAACAGGATTGGGTCAACTTGTTGGCGCTCGTATTCAGAACGTAACAAGTGCCGGAAGACTTCTATTAGAAGGTCAGTTAGCACAACTAGAAAACTCAACGGGAGTTTCCCGCGCTGGTAACATCATCTTTGATGTTGAAGAGCAAGCGCTCTTCATCTACAGTGGCGCAACACAGAAATACGAACCAGTTTCGTTTGACCTAGAAGGCGACGTTTCCTATCAAGGTCCAATTACTCCTACAAATGCTGATACTGCAGATGTTGTCGCGTCCAAAGGTTTTCAGTATGTCGTAACGCAGAGCGGTACACTTTCTAAGACTGGAGTAACTTTCGAACCAAACGCCAAGGTAGAAGTTGGCGATATCGTTCTCTTCTGGGATTCTTCGCTCGCTTACGTCCTTCAGACTAACTTCGGACCTGCAACAACAGAGAAGCGCGGTCATGTAGAGATTGCTTCCCAAGAAGAATTTGATTCCGGTGTCGGCAATGGTATTGTTACACCAGCAGTATTTGCTGGTTCGACATACAGACAACAGATCGACGCCAACAACGCTGCACACACAGCGAACCTATCAGAAATTTCAGATCTTAGGGATTTCGCTGGATCGACAGTACCATTACAGACTGAAAATCTAAACATCGCTGATGCGATTAACGAATTAAAAGAAAGAGCAGACTCAGCATCTGGCGAGATTAATGCGCTCGAGTTGTTTATTGATCCAAGCGTTTCTCTTTCTACAGTTCAACAAACTCTCTCCAGAGCGATCAATGAGTTATTCGATACTGATTCAGATGCGTCGGATCGTTCTGCTGCTATTGAATCTGATGTCTTCTCGCTACAGACTAATGTCGGTAATGTAGATTCGCTCGAAACTGACGATATTTCTTCTCTTGTTGCAGCGATCAATGAGTTACACGGTCAAATCAATGTACTTGATTCAGACTATACTCAAGCAGATGATGATACATCTGCCGCTGATACAGAAAACGTCAATGCAGATAATGCAATTAATCTTAATGCGTTCGATATCGATGTTTTACAGTTTAGAGTAACGAACTACGAATCTGACCTAAGATATTATGAAGGTGTTCATGCTGACCTACAAGTTCAGATCAATTTAAATGATTCTGACATTCTTAGTCTACAAAACGAGATCACTTCAAACGACAATGATCTTGCAACTCTTCAGTCAGAGATGGGCATTGTTGAAGCACGACTCGGTACACTCGAAAGTTCCGATTCGGATCAAGACGTTCGTTTAGGTGCTCTCGAAACAGAACAGAGTTTACAAGCGAGTCGTCTGACTGTTAATGAAACTGAGATCGATATACTTCAAGCAGATGTCGGTGTCATTGGAAACCTCGATACAATCGAATCGAACTTGGTCGGTGCAATTAATGAAGTTCATACAGAACTTAATAGCATCGATAATCGGTTGACTGATGAAGAACTAAACATTACGAATCTCGAATCGGCAGTAGGTTCCGGATCACTTAATACTTCTTCGCAAGACCTAGTGTCGGCGATGAATGAACTGAAACAAGGAATAGACAACAACGATTCTGATTTCAGTCTGGTTGATCAACGTATTGCTTATCGTGAACAGTCACCAGAGGTTAAGGCATACAATCAGCAAAACATTACGCTTCCTCAAGATACTGCGGTAAGGATTAATCACAACCTTGCGTTGCCAAACCCTTATGCGTTCACTATCGGTATCATGAAGCAGAACGGCGAACTCCTAGAAGTTGAAGTTGATGTTGTTGACACTAACTCTATTGACCTAACATCTTACGAAGATGTAAACGATGCTACTATCTTCATTCTGGGTCTTATCGATGAGGTTGACATTACTGGTAACCACCCTGCTGGCGTTGACCGTGTCGTTAATGGTGTAATTGTACCACCTAATGCGGTATACATGCAAGGTTCTCTAGAAGAATATGTAATTACTCAGGATGGTGTGATCATCGTAACCAATCCATAATTACTGACAATTATGAAATAAGGGGACTTCGGTCCCCTTTTTTGTATATAAATAAACTTGTTATGAATTTGGAGAAGGCAAATGGCAACCACTATTCGATCTGCAGACCTAGACTTTAATCAGATCAAAAATGAATTGAAACGATACTTTCAGCAACAGGATCAGTTTTCAGATTATAATTTTGAAGCATCTGGTCTCTCTAACTTGCTGGACGTCCTTGCATACAACACGCATCAAAATGCACTACTCGCTAACTTCGCGTTGAACGAATCGTTTTTGTCTACTGCTCAGTTGCGTTCTTCTATTGTAGGTTTGGCAGGAAGTTTAGGTTATACTGTAGGGTCAAGGGCAGCATCTGTTGCTGTTGTCAATCTGTCAGTATACGATCCTTCCGGAATTTCTACTAAGACGATACCAGCAGGTTTCTCATTTTCAACAACTGTAAATAACAAATCGTACACCTTCCGTACAAGAGAAGCGTTAACAGCGACAAATGATGAAGGAACTTTTAACTTCACTTTAAACGGAAGCGTTAATATACCAATTTACGAGGGAACAGCAAAGAGCAAGAACTTTATCGCAGGAATTACTGGAGAAACTGATACATACATCATTCCTGTGAGCAACCTTGATTTAGAATCTGTTCGAGTTAGAGTCTACGAAAACACTTCAACTTCAATATATGACCTCTATCTAAACATTAATGACGTGACTAACATCACTGGCGATTCTAGGATTTTTGTAATCAAAGAAACACCTAACGGATTCTATGAAGTTTCCTTTGGCAATGGCGTTGTTACGAATCAAGTTCCTTCTGCCGGAAATAGAATTCAGATCATATATGACACAGTGGTTGGTCCAGAAGCAAACGGCGCATACCAATTTGAACCTAACAGTCAATTGGGTGGATTGGACATTGATGCTATAACTAGAGCACGCTCTTCTGCAGGTTCATTTAAAGAAGAGATAGAATCGGTTCGTAAAAATGCGCCATACCTTTATGCTGCGCAAAATCGTATGGTGACAGCAGAAGATTATTCAGCATTAATTTTACGGAATTTCCCGAACCAGATTTCAGACATTAAGTCTTGGGGCGGCGAAGATAACATTCCTCCGAGGTATGGATCGGTATTCATCTCGATCGATTTTGAAACAGACAATGCGTCTGTACAAGAAGTAACGAAGGGGGATATCACTAACTTGGCAAAAGATCTCTCAGTTGCATCGTTTGATATTGAGTTCGTAGAACCTAATCGCACTTTCCTCGAAGTAGAAACTGTTTTTCAATTTAATCCATACCTTACTTCTTCTTCTCAAACAGCGATCGAGACTTCAGTCGGTCAAACTATGAAGAATTATTTTGACACGAACTTAGGAAAGTTTGATCAATCATTTAGACGATCAAATATGCTGACAGAAATTGATGAAACTGATCCGTCGGTACTTTCGAGTCGAGCAACAGTTAGAATGCAAAATAGATTTACTCCAAAATTTGGTGTCGACAGTTATACCATTGTTTTCCCTTCTTCTATCGCAACTGAAGAAGAAGATGCGTATACAGTCAAATCAACCAATTTCTATTTTAACGGAAAGGTGTGTTTCTTACGTAACAGAATCGATACGACTGTTATTGAAGTCATCGATACTTCGACGGGTAAATCTGAGGTAGATAACGTTGGAAACTTTTATCCCTCCGAAGGAACAATTGTCCTGTCAGGGTTTACTGGTAGTTTGATTTCAGGAACATATTTTAAGATCAATGCACTCCCAGCGAATCAAGCAACGATTAATCCTCAAAGAAATAATATCCTTATCTATGATGACGAAGCATCAACTGCTTCTGCGATTATCACAGATACATTATAAATAACTTCATAATGGTGAGAGAATAGAATATGACCGCATCAGTTACAAACGACCTTCGAAAATTTTTATTGGACCATTTAAGGTCTGACGTATTAGAAGGAGACTCTTCATCCAGTAACTATTATGTTGCTATCGGAAGATCCACTGATTTTACTTCGGGCGTGAATGTTGATTCAAGGGAAGAACAATTCAAGTTCAGAAACAGCATGCAGATGGTTAAGGTTCTGAGCAACGCATCGTTTGTAATCCCTACAGTAACTTGGCGGTCTAATGACATTTTTGAAGCATATTCTGAAAAAGACCCGAATCAGTCTAGGTTCTATGTTGTTAACGCAGACAATGAAGTTTTTATCTGCGTAGATTCCCCTAATACATCATCAACTGTTGAACCAACATCTTCGCTTGCTAATCAAAAACCGTTTACATTCAACACAAGTGACGGGTATTATTGGCGATACATGTATACAATAAGCAACCTCGCCTATAACAATTTCAGGACTACTAAGTACACTCCTGTAAAAAAGGTTACAGGCGTCACAGGATTAACTAGAATTCCTCAAGAAGAACAGCAATTAAGACTGCAAGACAGTGCAGTTGACGGCGAGATACTGCGATTAGAGATAGACTCAGCAGGTGTCAATTATCCAGGAGTCGCTCCAATTATGATCAGCGGGAACGGTACTGGTGCATCATTTACTGCTGACTTAGATCTTTCTGGTTCTATTGTTTCAGTAACGGTTGACTCTGATACCAGCGGTTTATTCAGTCACGGTTCTGGATATGATTATGCTGCAGCGGATCCTATTGGAGGGGATGGTGTATTAACTCCAGTGTTCGCCCCAAAGGGTGGACTGAATGCAGATCCAGTCGTTTCATTGAAGTCTAAATCCCTCATGCTGCAGGTAGACATTCAAGGGGATGAGAAAGGCACTCTACTGACTGAAAACGATTTTCGTCAGGTAGCACTAATTCGTAATCCGAAAGTATATGACTCTGACGGTTCCTTTGTTGCGAACACTGGAATCGCAATGAAGAGTTTCAACTTGACTCCTCTCTCAGCAACAGGAACGTTCGCCGAGGATACAGTTTTCTCTACGAGCATTGGTTCTGCCACCGGAAAAGTATTTTTCCATGACGTACCAAACGATATATTGTATTACTATCAAGACCTTGAAACTGAATTTGAATCTTTTACAAACGGATTGTCGATTACCGATGGAATAGTAAGCGCATCAATTCTGTCACAAAACAATCCGGATATCGATCCATATTCGGGTGATATTTTGTACCTAAATAATGTATCAGCAGTAGACAGATCAGAAGACCAAACCGAAGACATTCGAATAGTTATTGAATTAGGATAAGAAATGGCAACGAAATTTACATCAAGCACGCTCCCTAGCATTTATAATGATGATTATAAAGAGAACGATAATTATCATCAAATTCTATTTAATTCTGGTCGAGCATTACAGGCGAGAGAACTAACGCAACTTCAGACACTAATCTATGAAGAGATGGGGCGATTCGGTCGCAACGTATTCAAAGAAGGTGCTGCGGTTTCTTCGGGCGGTTCAACGATTAATGCTGATCTGGATTATATTAAAATTGCTTCTGTAAATGCAGGAGGCGACTTTGCTGACATTCCACTCGGTACTGTATTTCAGAATCCAACGACAGGCGTGAAGGCGAAGGTCATTCGAGTTGAACCTCTTGGTGGAGATTTCACATTCAATACTCTGTATGTACAGTACATTAATAGTGGCGGTGCTGTTATATCTGATTCACCTGCCACGTTCGGTGACGGTGAAACTCTCGACTCTATTAACTTGAGTGACACCTATGAATTGATCACTGAAACTCCAAGTGCGGTGGGTAAGAGCGTTCGGTTTGATGTTTTTGACGGAGACTTTTTTGTACTCGGTCGTTTCGTGCACGCCAACGCTCAGTCTCTGCTCTTGTCACCATACTCTAATACAGCAGATGCAGTTGTAGGTTTTAAAGTAGAACAAGAAGTAATCACGGTCAACGATACAACTGCTCTCTACGATAACTCTGCTGGCATTGTCAACACTGCTTCTCCTGGGGCAGACCGCTACCGAATCAAACTAACGTTGATTACAGAAGATCAGGTAACGTCTGACGACACGTTTGTTTTCCTCGCAAGAATTGAAAACTCAAAGATCGTCGAAGAGATTCAAGAATCAGATGCATACAATAAGATAAATGAGTTAATGGCGCTTCGTACTAACGAAGAGTCCGGCGACTATATCGTAAACCCATTCGCCATTCATTTCGAAGATGGTGTTGTTGGCGACTCAAACCTTGACCTCGTTGTATCTGCAGGAACTGCATATGTAAACGGTTATCGTGTTGAGAATGCATCTCCAGTTAAATTGAATGTTCCTCGCTCATTAGAAACAGAAACAATCGTTAACGATTTTATTCCTGCGGTATATGGCAACTATTTCCTTACTGACAATTGTCGCGGTCTTCCGGACCTTGACTTTTCTGAAGTTAATTTGTATGATACAGTTGGTGGAACGGGAGGGAATATAGGTACTGCAAGAATTCGTGCGGTAGAAAAGGATGGAGCATTCCACCGAGTATACGTATTCGACGTGCAAGTAGATGCGAATCAATCATTATCTGATGCGCGTAGTATCGGTTCATCTACTAGCGATTATTTCGACTTAGTTCTAGAAGGAACTTCTGCAAGACTTTTCCAAACAACTGACAACGATTTGTTGTTCCCAACTGCCAGACCTCGTCCAGAATCATTCTCAGGCATCGCAATGACTGTACAAGCAAGGCAGTCACAGGTTGCCACTGCCGGCACAATTACTATGTCTCAGTTGCCAGTTGGCGAAGCATATACTGATACGGCATTATGGGTTGTTGCTGCTGACGACGAATCATTCCAGACAATTAGTCCAACTACTTCTAACGGTGGGCGTGATGCTCAGATCACAGGGTTGACTGCTGGTAAAACATATGAAGTTCTGTATTACTATTCCAAGTCTGCTACTCGTAAAGCGAAGACGTTGACGTCAACAATCAATACGATTTCAGTACAAACTGCCACTGACGGACTGGGTAACACTTACAACTACTATGACCTCGGTGACCCAGACATTTATCAAGTCGACTCTGTAAGGAATCAAAACAGTGCTGGATTCGACATGCTTGATCGAGTTACTTTGGACGACGGTCAACGCGATAACTTCTATGCTGATGGACGCCTAATTCTAAACTCTCAGGATTCAGCACCAAGTCAGATCTATGTGAATTACTCACACTTCTTACGTGGCGCGGGCGATTTCTACGACGCAACCTCATATGCTATCGATTATAAAGATATTCCTACGCACTCACTACAAGATGGCACAGAAGTCAGTCTCTTTAATTACTTGGACTTCCGCCCTGATCAAAACGGTGGTACATTCTCTAACGTTCATGAGTTGCCTCGTAACGGTACAAATATTACAGCAGATGTAAGTTATTTCTTGCCTCGTGCCGACAAGTTGATCGTAACTCAAGAAGGTGATATTCAGTTACTCATGGGTCAACAGGCAGAAAAACCGCAGTTTAAACCGACACCAGATAATGCCTTAGAGTTGTACAAAGTTGTACTGAATGCGAATACACTTGACGAGAACGACCTTCAAGCAACACCAGTCGAGCACAAACGTTATACGATGGCAGACATTGCCAAGATCGAAGCAAAACTTGATCACCTAGAAGAGTATACCACGTTATCGTTACTTGAACTTGAACAACGCATGAGCGCATCGCTAGATAGCGATGGAGATGAGCGTGCCGAAAGCGGTTCATTCGTCGACGATTTCTCAGATCAAACAGGTGCCGATACTAACAACCCAGACTATGCCGCATCAATCGATCCAGAAAGTCGACTCATTCGTCCATCTGTAGACGAGGACAATATTCGTTTGGTTTGGGACGACGCTTTAAATCCAGTCGGAAATAACGTCGTCAAGAGCGGCGATCAAGTTTATTTGAACTATGATTCTGCAGAATGGGCATACCAGTCGCTCGCCTCCCGCTCAGTTAAAGTTAATCCGTTTGGACTTGTTGATAATGTAGGCACGCTAAAACTTTCCCCTTCTTCCGATGAGTGGAAAGAGTCCATAGAAGAAGCAGAAACTGCTATCGGCGGTGCAAATAGAGTAGACCGAAGGCAAGCGTTCCTTTGGAATAACTGGATGTGGAACTGGTGCGGTCGTAGTGTTGAAGACATTCAGTTAGACTATAGTAAGAAACCTAGAAATAAGTTGCGTGAAGTGCGAGAACAACAACGTCGCGCGTTATTCGGTAATGAAAAGTACAACTCAACGTTTAGCACTGTACCGACCGAAACATCTAATGGTAAATTCGTTTCTCGCGTAATTTCTTCTGACTCGCTACGTTCTATTGTTAATGGAAGGTGCATCGATGTTGCATTAATACCTTGGATGCGTTCTAGGAAAGTTTATTTCCATGCTAAAGGTTTGAAACCAAACACTAAGTTTACTCCGTTCTTTGACGGTCAAAACGTTTCATCTTGGTGTCGAGAAGAAGCATCATTCGTTCGCTGGGCAGATCGTACTGACGACATTGGTAACCAGTATCGCCAGAGCACATTGACTTCTCACCCTGACGGGGCAACTGAACTTATCGCCGACGAAAACGGCGAAGTGATTGGGTCGTTCTTTATTCCAAATATCAAACCTGTATACTATGTTACAAGATACGGCAGAGGAAGAAAGAGAAAGAACACCTATATTCGTTTCCGTTCTGGCGTTCGCGAGTTTAAACTTTTAGACGTCAATGTAAACGATTGGTCAGCAGCAGACAGTAAGTGTTTCGCATACTACTCAGCATTGGGCGCGTACCACAAGCGTTACCACAACATCTTATCAAATCGTGCGCGTCAACAAGTCCTTCCATGGAGTAATCTCCCGACTCGTGTTCAAGCGTACTCGGCAAAAGAATCAAGAGACCTACTCAATCAGGTAACAGCGTCTCAGGTAAGTATCGTCGATCCTAAACTCGCAGGTCAGTATGGTCCAGCAACTTCACCGCTATCCGGTGCTGCTCTGGCAGGATTAGATGCTAGCGGTCAGATGTCACAGGTTCTTTCTGATTACATTAATGTAAATACGAATCAGTTTGCAGGTACAGCGATCAATGTTCTTTCGCTTCCTCAGAATCCTATGTCACAAACGTTCTACGTGGACAATCAGTTTGGCGTAGTACTGACCAAGGTTGATCTGTACTTCCGTACAAAGGATACAACTGGTATCCCAGTGTCGATTCACTTACGTCCGGTAGAAGACGGCAAACCGTCAACATCAAACATAGTACCAGATTCGCATGTATATCTGAATGCGTCTGAAGTTGTTGAAATTGGTTCTGATCCTCAGTTGTCAACGATTCAGGAACGACCTACATCGTTCGTATTTGACGAACCTGTTTACTTACAACCATGGACTGAGTATGCAATCGTTGTAACCTCTCAGTCAACAGAGTATGAGTTGTTTAGTGCAAAGACGAAAGAATCTGTGTTCGGATCAACATCAAGATCTATCACAACTCAACCTGCTCCTGGTTCGCTTTACCTACCGCAGAACGGCGTGGTGTGGGTTGAGTCTAAGGATCAAGATTTGATGTACAAACTAACTCGTGCGCGCTTCGACGTTGGCGGCGGTAGTTTGATTATGCGTAATGCTTCGTTACCAGCAGCATTGCTTGATGAAAACCCTATTCGTACAACTGCAGGTTCCTCGCGCGTGTACGTGTCTCATCCAAATCATGGTCTTACAGTAGGAGACGAAGCATTCCTCGACAGTTGTTCTGACGTTAATGGTATCCTTGCCGCTAATATCAATACAACTCACACGATTGATTCCGCTGACCTTCACGGTTACACGGTTGATGTGGGTTCTTCTGCAACTGATACTGGATTCGGTGGCGGTGACCGCGCCCTCGCGCGCAAGAACAAGGTGTTTAATATCGCTAACCCATATGTCGAATCAATCATTCCGAACTTCACTTCGATTGATGTATCAGCGAAGTTTACTTCTGGTTCGTTTATCTCTGAAGGTGCATCTCGATTTAATGTTGATACGCAATATGCTCGTGTGACGCCAAAGCAGAATGTCGACTTCTCTTCTACAAAAGCAGTGTATAATAATGCGACCGAAACTGCAGAGTTGGGTGCTGGTAATTACTCTTCTTATGTCAAGGTAGACATGAAGACTTCAAACGATTATGTCTCTCCGATTATCGACTTGCAACGTGCTTCCCTTATTCTTGCTGGTTATCGTTTAGATAACCCAGATGTTACGCCACACATTTATCCGGTAGACGAGACGAATGCATACGGTGCTACAACTGGTTCGCGTCACATCACTACTCCGGTGACACTTGAAGAAGCAGCAGTGGGTATCGACGCGAGACTGAATGTAAACTTACCAGCTGGTGCTGATCTCAGTTTCTACTATCGTACTGCTACATCTGATCAGAATATTCTTGATCAACGTTGGATTGAGCAGTCAATCGAATCGCCGATTCCTAGAGATAATGATCTGATGTTCCGTGAAGCACAATTCTTGGCAGGAGGAAAAGGCGGTGCATTAAGACCGTTTAACCAAGTGCAATTAAAGTATGTAATGACAGGCGGCGGAAAGGCACCTACAATCAGGAATGCTGGTGCTCGATTCCTAGCGGTATAAATTATGAGTCGATATGTTCCGGTTAAAGGGCACTCGGGTCTCGTTCGAGATACAGAATCAAACGCATTAATCAATGTGGATAAAACTGCAATCGAACGAGCTCGAGAAAAGAAACAGGCAAAGAGAAAGAAGCGCCAAGAAGAGTTTGAAATGAAACAACGTGTCGCTTCCCTTGAGTCAGATATTTCTGAAATCAAAAACATGTTGAAGGCAATATTGACAAAAATAGATTAAATAATCTTATAAATAGTGTCAATGATTCATATTAATTGGAAGCGGTTATGGCACGATACGAAGATTTTACATTTGATCAGGGTTCCGACATCGGTATGGAACTGCGCCTGATCAATGAAGATAAAACTCCAAAAGACCTAACGGACTATTCCGTCGCTGCAAAATTAAGTCCAAACTATGCAGCGATAGACTCCGATAAAACCACTTTCTCCGCTTTCGTTGCAGCACCTGCAACGGATGGCATCATCACGCTCACACTTACTAACGAACAAACTGACGCGCTCGACCCGCGTCGAAGATATGTCTACGACGTTGAAATCTTTTTTCAAGATGACGAGACAGATGACTTTATTATCGAGCGCGTCCTAGAAGGGATTATTACTGTCGCCCCATCGGTAACAAAATAAAGGTATACTATGTCAACTAACAAATTTTCTAAATTCGTCATTGATAACATTGTAGTCGGCACACCGATTAGCAGTATTGTTGCTGCTGGTGCCACAGTCTCAACTGGACTAGATTCTGCTGACGTCATTTCTTTAATCGACTCAGACTATGTTCAGCAACGAGAAACTTCTGGGTTAGACAGCGCCGAAGTAATCGCGCTGATCGATTCAGATTATGTTGCAGCAAGAACTCCGGCAGCAAACGGTGCAGTCGGACTTGACTCTGCTGCTGCTCTTGACTTGTTCGCATATGGTATTGAAGAAGTCGGGGCAAATCAGAGGCAGGTAGCAATCTCTCTGAATACATTTGTCGATCCATTCGACCAAACAGTAAACAATGATCGAGCGTTTAACCTCAACTACACTTCTACTACAGGTATGTTTATTCGTGAGACTGGCGGTCGTACCGAAATACATGCTGATGCTTCTGGAACAGGTCAAAGTACTGGTTTGCTTCTTACTGGTGCTTCCTTTGGTAATAACGGAACCGAAATTATTGGTAATGTAAAACTCTCTAGTTTGCCAACTTCAGATCCATCTGAAACAGGTCTGCTTTGGAACGACGGTGGTATCCCAGTATTCTCTGGATCAACTGCCCCAACAGGCGGTGCAGGATTAGATTCAGCAGCAGTTGAAGGTATTGTTGATTCGGCGTATGTCCAAGCGCGACAGACACCACAAGACTTCGCATACTCTTCACTGACAGGTGCGCCAACTGCGCTCAGTTCATTTACCAATGACACTAACTACATTACTGTTGCGGATATCCCAGCAACAGTTGATTCCGACTATGTTGCGGCGAGAGTACCTGCTGTCAGCGGCGGTTTAGATTCTGCTGGTGTACAAAGCATTGTAGATGACAACATCTTGGGTAGTCTATCGAATACTGGTGTAACTATCGGTCCAGGTGCTTCTGCTGCTAGTGATCAACTCCAACAAGTAGTAATTGGTCCAACTGCATCTTCAAACGGTCAATTTAACGTCGCTATCGGTAGAAATGCAAAGGTACAATCTAGTCGGACATCTGGAACTGCAGTCGGAAATGACGCTCGAGTAGGTTCTAGTCAGGGCGGAAATAATGGCGTCGCAATCGGAACTAATGCGGTAGTTGAGCGAGATGCCGGTACAGCGATTGGACCAAACGCTTATGTCAAGAATGGTAGCAATGCCACCGCAGTTGGAATGCAAGCGAATGCTTGGGCGACAAGTGCTCTGGCATTAGGTCATGGGGCGAATGCCACCTTTGAAGACGCAATTGCAATTGGTCGTGCTTCGTCTTCATCTCAGGCAGATACTATTGCGATGGGCACCTCGGCAGTAGCGTCAGCTTCGCGTTCAGTCGCAATTGGTAATGGGGCAGATGCCACTGGTACGTCTTCTGTAGCATTAGGAAATAGTGCACAGGCATTATCAACAAATGCTATAGCAATTGGATTATCTGCTGACACTAATACAAATGCCGATGGTATTGCAATTGGATCTAATACTGAAGTGAAAGGTGCGCAAGGCATATCAATCGGACAAAACGCCGAAGCTTCAGCGTCAAGTGTTGCCATTGGTACCAATTCCTCTATAACAACAGGAACAGAAACCACAGCAGTTGGCCCGTTCGCAGGTGGAACGGGTAGTGCTTCTTTGGCGCTCGGTCGTGGCGCTAAAGCGAATGCGAACAATACTATCGTTCTTGCAGCAACAGGTGGTAATTCTGCCGTTGCAACCCAGTACGGAATTGACATTCGTACATCTGCTGCTGGTTCACTAACATACGACACTACAAACGATTGGGTCTTTGGTGCTGGTGTGACGATGACCGATCTTACTGCGAGCGGTGCGACAGTCATATTCAGTAATTTGCCAATCGCCGATCCGTTAAACGCGGGGCAACTTTGGAACAGTGCCGGAACACTTAAAGTCTCAGCAGGATAATAGGAATTTAAAATGTCTAAAATTAAAATTAGTGATCTGAATTTTCCACAGTTCAATAAGGTAACAGACGAAGATCTCTTAGTTATCGTTGACGCTGAGACGAACGAAACTAAAAAGGCGAGCAAGAAACAACTTTTGGACGGTATGGCAACCCTCGGTAACATAACGGAAGTTATCGATTCAGATTATATTAGTACACGTATTGACGTCCCTCCATCTAAGATTCAAGCAGTAGTTGACAGTCAGTACATACACTCTCGCCTCAATCAAGGGACGCTTAATAATGCAACTCGAGAATTCGTTGACTCAAACTATGTAAATGCTCTGGTTAGAAACGAAACGATAACCGATGTTATTGATTCTAATTACGTTTCTATGTACTCTGCGCTTCAAACGCAAGACGTTATTGATCTGGTTGATTCTGATTATGTTAACGCACGCGTACTCATCGAGTCGGGAAAGAAAGTATTCACTGCAGCAGAATCGATCTCTGCTGGCGATGTTGTTAAATTAAATAGTCAAGGGATGATCGAGAAACCTGTCATCACTCAGGTTCATTCTGATTTTTCTGATACACTCACAAGAACTGGATCTGATGGTGTAAACCTTAAAGTTGCGTTCGTGAACGACACTCAAGGTTCACTGTTATTCCTACATAAAGAAAACGAAGATTATAAGATCATTGCGGGTAAAGTGACTCCGCAAGGTGAGATCGAACTTGGTACAAGTTCAGTTACACTATCAACAGGCGAATACTCGTACGATTGGGATATTGCGGCAGACACGAGCAAGGGTAATCACTTTATAGCAGTCGGAGACAACGGTGATGGCGAGGGTGTTGTTGTCAAAAGCGGAACCGTTGATGCAAACCTCAACATCTTTATTTCCGATACGTTCGTCGAAAATGGAATGTCTTCTAGATACAATAGAGTTGCATACGACGAGAGCACCGAGAACTACCTTTGGATCGGTACAGACGTTTTTGGCGCGGCGATTATCAACGTAAATCCAAATACACGCGACATTACTTTTGGTACACGAGCAGATCTTTCTTCTGTTCTTCCCAATTCTATTTCATACAGTTCGGAACACGATCTCATTTATGCTTCGAACCGTAACAAATTCATAGCAGCATTTTCAAGTACTGGTGCCAATGCTGAAGTATTCGCTGTCTCGTTGACATTGTCTGAAGGGTCGATCACAGTTTCCGATAAGACTATAATTGAATCCAGACCGAACGGCGACTACAAAGATGTTCGTTTATTCTCTGCTCCATCTTCGACTTTCTTGCAGTATAGTTACAGAGCAGACAACGTTGTTCGCACTTCATTTCTAGAATTACTTCCGGACAACTCATCGTACGAGATGAATGCAGGTACAATACAGACGCTATCATCAAATATCAAGAATCCTACATGGCAATATGATAGAGCGAACAGCGTATTCTTCTTCTATGCGATGACTAACAACAAAGCAGTCTACTCAATCTACACTAAGAAAGATGGTTTGTTAACTAAGGCAGCACCAGATGTAGAGTTGGTCACGATTCCTGGATCGACAGCAGAATATTTAGATAAGGGTTCTGAGGGTGTATTTGTTCCGACGACGAATGCTGTCGTATTCCATATACAGACAACATCTGGTCCATATGCTTTCGTATTGAAGAATAGTATCGACGCAACTGAAAACGTCAGGTCGATTGTTGGTATTGCTGCAGAAAATATTCCGCAAGGCAACTCCGGATACGTTACTGTTTCTGGTGGCATCAACTACGAAAACACTCAGCTAATCACAGGTTCCACATACAACATTGACGGTATGGGAACCATCACTACAGACGCCACTTCATTCGGAACTATCGGAAGAGCATTATCTTCCAATGAGATATTGATTGGATTCGAAACCCAGTCGGAATCTTCTGTCGATTCCGATGCGATCATGGCATTAATCAATCAGGCAAGTTTCGATGCCTCAGGTTTCTCTCTTGTAACAGAAAATCTTGTCAACAAGGTTCGTGCAGATAGAAGGATTCAGGTTCCTCATGGTATTCAAAGCGGTGTACAGTTCGGTCTCGATGATTTTGACGGCGGTACGGGCGATGTATTACACATTTATGCCGAGACTCTGAGGACATATCAGGACTCTGCACCAGCAGAAAGTACACGACTATATCTTCGCTCGCGCAACGACGCTGACGATAAGGTTGCTATCTGGACTCAAGATGATTTCGGTTTAGTACATACAACTGATGGACTTCTCGAAAACGTTATTTGGCACGAAGGTAACTTAGATCCGAACAGGCAATCGCAAGATCTTGACCTTGCTGGTCATAGAGTGTCAGATATAGGCGGAGCGAACTTCCTAGACCTTGACAATGATGAAACAACCGATGGTACGAATAATAACGTAGTCATTAATTCAGTACAGGGTATTTACAATATCATCGATGCTAATGCGGCGACTGCTCCGACCGGAAATAGTTTTGGCGTTTGGCATGGGAAATCTGTTGACGAATTAACTGATACCAACGCACTATTCCGTGTTGATGAAAACGGCGACACTCTTGTCAGCGGTTCTCTCGAAGCGAAAGAAATTATCAACGGCAAGTTCATCGTCAGTTTTGGCGGTGCAGGTATTTACACGCTGAGCGATCAATACAACAATTGGTTCGCATCCCCAACGAATAATCCTCCGCTCTATTTGCGTCGAGGAGAAACATACCTGTTTAATGTTCAAACCACAGGTCATCCGTTTGAGATAAGAGTTGAAAATCAAGGCATAGCATATAATGATGGTGTAACAAATAACGGTGCTCAAACTGGAGTCGTTAAGTTTAAAGTTCCAATGGATGCTCCGAACGAGTTATATTATCAGTGTACGCTTCACCCTTCTATGGGTAACAAAATTCATATCCTGCGCGAAACAAGGTTGAGCGACATTGAAGAATGGGTAGATAGCGATTATGTTCAGTCGCGCGTTGATTTTGATATCGCTTTGGATTCTGCTGAACTTCTTGCCATGGTTGATAGCGATTACATTCAAGCGCGTGTCGACCTTACAGGATATGCGACTGAACAGTGGGTTGGAGATCAAGGATACATTACAGAGTATACTGTAACCCAAGGTGATGTAACTCAACATGAGGGCGCGTTGTCTATTACCGAAAGTCAGATTACTGATCTACAAGACTACTTGACTTCCACTGACCTAAGCGACTATGCTACAGAACAATGGGTTGTTGATAAAGCGTATGCGACTGAAACTTGGGTTGGCCAACAAGGATACATTACAGGATACACTGTAACCCAAGGCGATGTGACACAACACGAAGGTGCGTTGTCTATTACCGAAAGTCAGATCAGCGATTTACAAGATTATCTAACTTCTGCTGATATGTCTTCTTATGCTACTCAAACATGGGTTGGTCAACAGGGATACATTACAGATTATACTGTAACTCAAGGTGATGTGACTCAACACCAGAGTGCATTATCAATAACCGAAAGTCAGATCAGCGACCTACAAGATTACCTAACTTCTGCTGATATGTCTTCTTATGCTACTCAAACATGGGTTGGTCAACAGGGATATCTTACTTCTGTTGACTTAAATGATTATGCTACTCAAACATGGGTCAGTCAAAATTACTTATCTGCTGGTTCCTTGACTGGTTATGCAACTGAACAATGGGTCCTAGATCAAGATTTTGGCGGCGATAATTTATCTCACGATAACGGAAACTTCATCGACCTTGACGTTGATGAGGTATTCTTTAATTCGATGGGATCTGTCAACGATATCGCTATCTCTTCTGCGCAGGGTATCTACAATATTATTGACAATAATTATTCTACGGAAGAAGGATTCAATACCAGCAACAATCAATACTTCGGTGTTTGGAGCGGTAAGAGCACTGAATCTGGTGACGTTGCTGATTTAAGAACAACGAATGCAGTGTTCTTGGTTGACGAAGACGGAAACACTACTGTCAA
>Ga0181400_1000175_pt1 | contig 26145 bp, 14 predicted proteins | sample 23SPOviralmetaG_FD_130129 | JGI IMG/M metagenome (GOLD analysis project Ga0181400, IMG submission 130129) | Marine viral communities from the oligotrophic San Pedro Time Series (SPOT) site, San Pedro Channel, CA, USA - 23 SPOT_SRF_2011-06-22 | ecosystem: Environmental > Aquatic > Marine > Strait...
ATAATGTTTTTAATGGCATAAAACAACCACATAATTTACATTGTTTTGTTGATTTTCGATAAAATTCACAACATTCGCATATTAACATCTTCTCATTCGAATTCATAAATTAGCAATCCCATTTACGTAATGATTTGTTGATCCTGCTATCTGGATCTCTTGCAGTTTTTTTACTTGTAAGTTTTTTCTTCATTCCACTCATTCGAGCACAGAAGGATTTTCTTCTGGGATTGCCCTTCTTCTTGGTTGGTGCCTTCAAGTCGCTGCCAGGGTTCTCCTTCTCGTAGGATTTCCTGCCCTTCTCGTTGAGTCCACCTTCGCTGTTCTTTCCAGATTTCTTTGTCCATGCTGCCTCATCTAATTGTGTACAAAATTCTTTGAATGTTATCATCCGATAACTCCGACTGACGTTGCAGCAACGTCCGTAATAGTGCTACCAACTTCTAAAGTATCTGTTTTATACTTTTCAATAATTTGATCTGCACTTGGGTGACACAGAATGCTGCCTAGAACATCACCATTAGCATTTTTTAAAATAACTTCATGCGAGTTTCCACTAGCATGGTTATGTTGAACTAAAACTCGATTAGCATTAGACACAGTGCTTGGTGTGTCTGACAATGCAGTAGACGCTGATTTTGGTTGAAGTACTCTTGCCATGGTTATAAAGCTTTGTATTTATTTATTATCCAAAAGACCTTGCTTGATGAGTTTGGATAACTCTGCAGTTGATCCAACAAACAAAGCATTGTTGTTAGTTATTTTTTGTTTGGACTTTGGACCTTCTTCAAGATCCTGCATTTTCTTTTGAAGTTCAATTAATTTCTCAGCAGCGTCTGAAACACTCTTAACTAACTGTCCAGCAACTTCATATGCTCTAGGGTGGTCGGTGTTATTTGCCACGTCTAAGATGCCTGAGAGCGCCTCCTGACCCTTCTCGATGACATCGTATAGTTGACCCCTAGTATAGTCGTAATCTTTTTTTACATCATGATCAATGTCAATAGCACGCTCAGGTTTTTTCTTTGGTTTTGGTTGTGATGCAGGAACAACTTCTGCCTGCACATCTAGAGCACTTTCAATGCCATCATAATTTACACTCATAGGTCTTCAAAGTAAGAGGTAGTTTCGTTGAATCCAAAATCATCACCAGAAAGAAGTAAAGCATCATCAATAGCATTAACGACGTTATCGTTATTCTTATCTTCAAGTGCTTTAGGTGTTACTGAATATTCTCTATACCTACCAGGTGAGGTTACATCTGTAGAAGAATACTCTTTAGTGATTGCTTTCTTAATCAAACCTGTATCTGTAGTAGGACCATAGACATAAGTTTTAACTGTAAATCTAACAGTATAAATTAATGCTCTTCTTGTATCAAAATTTCCTTCATAGTCATCATTAAAACTAATACTATTCATTACAATAGGAATGTCTTTAATGATATTTGCCTCTTCTACTAATCTAATAGACAGGTTAAAAGACGGTTGAAAGAATGGTATAATTTGTTCTACAATTTGCAAACAATCATCCTGTGTTTTACTGAGAATATTTAATTCAAATTCTAAATTGTAAGGAACAGGAATATATGTTTTCTTGAGTCCCTCACTATTCTCATTAGTAAGACAGTACTGTGTTGGACTCTGTTTCCTTGATGGATCATAACTCATACCTGTCATTTCAAATGACATCCTGGGTAGAGTGATCGCATTTGGGCGTCCAAGTTCAGGTTGCTCAGTAATACGAGCAATAAATTTTTGACTAGGACCATATGCCAAAGGAACTTTCATCCTTTGATATACTGATCCATCTTCATTAAATTTACGAATCTCTAAGTTATTAAAAAGTGTGCCAAATCCAATGACACATTTTCTAATGACTTGATTATAATTATAAGTTCCTAACATAATTACCTATTTCCAAATTCTCCAAAGGGGTTGATTTCCGTAAAGTCCAAAATGCCGTCACCAAATTTTTCAAATTCAATGTTATCAGCAAAGCTATCTTTCATATCAAGTTCATCAAAGTTAGAAATATTTATAGAAAAACCACTGTTGCTGCCAACAAGGTTCTCTCCAACTTTAAATTCTCCATGATCAGAACTACCAGTAGGTGCTCTTAGTTCGACATATCTTTCCTTAGGATTCCAAGAATTAATATATGCAGTTAGACCAGTTTGAGAACCTGTTACTAGTTCGCCAACTTCAGGACTTCCGCTAAGAGATGCTTGCTCATAAAAATACTTGACAATAAATCCTTCGTCTTTTTGTGTATCAAAGATACCATCACCTGTAACCTCGTTTGAATATTCAAACAATTCACATTTTAATTTGTATGTATATAATTTTCCAAATTGATAGAATGGTGCTTCATGCTCTACAAATTTAACTTCAAATATATTATCAGACAATGGGAAATAAATTAAATCTCCCTCTGCAGGTCTTTGAGGTAAAGGAACATTATTCACTAACTGCATAGGAAGAGAAACAAAATCCTCAAACTGATGTCTTGATATTACTAAACTAATTTCATCGGTAGATCTAATTCCAAACTTAGTCAAGATATCACCGGAACCTTGAAATCCTTCAAAGTTTTCAAGGTATGCTTCTAATGTAAATGCCTCTTCAAATTCAGAAATAATTTCTTCATTTAAAATTGTATCTTTGCGAATTAATTTTCTTGGAATGTAACTGGTACTAATTCCAAACATATTAATAAACTCATCCACAAGGGATTGTTGGAGCATTTGCTCCTCTCTTGTTCCGTGAGTGAAATAAGTATTCTTTGCCATTTTATCCGATCATATCTAACGGTGGAATTTCATATCTAGAGGCAATTTCTGCTTCAATTTCTTTGAGTTCTATTACAGCATCATCATAAATTTGCCTACCGTTTAATGTAATACCACCCGGAAGTTGTGCCCCTTGAAATTTAATTAGGTTCTGTCCCCATTGTTTTTTAATTAAAGAAGTGCAATATCTTTTTAAAAATGGATCATTATATACTTGAGTATATGATGTAGGATCTAATACTCTCCAACAATCAATAATAACATAGGCACCTTCCTTTACAAATTTACTTGTAGTATCAATGTAAAGACGATCTTGTCTTTGATTAAATCTAAATGGAATAAAGTTACCATTATTTAAAACCATATCTAGTGTTTCAAGATATGATTTAGTCATATAGTAACTCAAAATATCAACAGATCCAAACTGATAAAGATCATTTAAAAATAGTTGATACTCTAATCCAAATAAACTACTTCTTATATTACTTCCCTTAATTCCAAATACTTTACTGATTCCAGTAATATGATCTGGGATAGGAATATAATTGTTTCTCGTTTCCCAATCAGTAGTTCCGATGGAAAGAGTTTCATTACTTGTAGTGAAACGTGTTACATCATCAGCAGTAAACTGATGTTTTAAAAACACTTTTTCAGTGCCATTATAATGACGCTCATTAAATAATTGAATAGCATCATCAATCAAATCATCAATTTGATCATCATCAACGTTAATTTCTAGAACAGGTCTACCTAACCGTCTCAGGCAATATTCCTTTAATTCTGCTTTACTTGTTGGTTGCGCCATGTATACGCATAAAAAAAGTCCTCTAACTATTTAGCAGAGGACTAATCCGTATAATGTAACCATCCAGTGATGATATACTTCTTATGTTTTTTACTTATTTGTCCTTTATGGACATGAGTAAAAAATGCTGGAAATATTACTGTATTGCCTTTTGCTGCAGTAGTAGTATGTTTCCAATCTCTAAACATTGTTCCTCCATCAGGAACAGTATTTAAATATGTAATGTATACTAAACATCTAGATTGATTCCCAGTAAAGGTAGCATCTGCGTGCCACTCTTTATAACCACCTTTTGGTTTATAGTGTTGTATTTGAGGAGTTGTGGCTGGATTGATACCACGTATCGGAAGTTTGTAATGGTCACAATATTCCATGGCACATTTTTTTACAACTTCCATATATCTAGATGTAAGTAATTCAGCAGATGGATCTTTACTAAAGATAGCACCTAGAACTAAATCTATACTATCTTTAGTGTTTTTATCTACTCCTCTAGATATTTCTCCTGGTCTAGTATTTCCCTGTCTATTATGTTTTTCAAATAACTCAATGATTTCGTCACATATTTCAGTAGAACTCATTGAGTATTCTCTGATATAATTTAAACTCATCCTTCAGGAGTAGCTGGAATAACATCAATTCCAGGAATATCTGTGAGGTTGTCAGGCATCTCCATACCAGGAGGTTGTCCTGCAGATTGACCTGATTGATCGGCAGGTCCTGTTTCATCAGAAGGATTCAACTGAATAGACAATGCTTCAATAGCACCTTGCAGTTTAAAATAATCTTCTTTCTTAGAATTGATTTGATTTTCAAGATTACGGACTTCTTCAACAACTTCTTTTTGCTGTTCTTTGAAGCTTTCAATCATTTGTTCAATATTCATTGACATGAGTTTAACTCAAAATTAAGTATAGGCAATACTATTTATATCACCTATACAAGTCGGTTATCTCACCAACCACTCTTCAACATCATCATTAATATCTTTCATTTTCAACCAACGGTCTCCAATAACTTGACCTTTTTTGATTCTAAGTTTGCCAACAAGTCCAACACATCCCCACTCTGCTCTTTCATCTCTTGGTACATATTCTGTAGTTGCATCATAATTTGGACTAACAACTTGGAATCCTAAAGTAGTGCTTTCTGCATTCTCTGGTACAACAATATCTTCAGGAACTTCATCCTTGCGATATTCATGAAGTTTATCATCACCTTCTTCTTTCCATCTCCATGCAGGTACTTGTTCTTCAATCTGTCTACCCCATTGGTCAGTTTGATACATACCTGCCCAATAGAAATCTCTAGTGTCACCAATAATTGCAGGATTAGCAGAAATTACACCAATAGGAGTTTCTCCAGGTTCTGTAAATTTAATTTGATCATTAACAAGAGATACTGTATGACCAACTCTATCTTCTTTATTTGGATTGCCATCCTGCCACTCAAACATTTCAGCATAGTCAGCACCTGTTGCAATAGATGTTGATTGGTCTGATCTAATTTGACCGTTACCTTGTACTCTAAATCTATAATTGTTTTGATTGGTGGCACGAACAGTCATTGCATATGATGCATTAGAACTGACATCAACTCTGAGACCATAATTAGCATTTGCTTTATCAATTTTAATTCCCCAGTCAGAATTAGCTGCGTCTCGGAAATATCCAACTGCGTCAGTAGCTCCAAGTCCAGAACCTTCTCTTGCGGTTCTAGAGAAACATGCAGTACCATTGTTAATACCACCAACACGAAGACCTTCCATGTATTCAGGTCTTACTGTATTGATGCCAAGAAGTGCTCCAATTGATGGTTCTTCACCATTAACTTCTTCAAATCTTGGACCCCAGAATTCTAGATCAGCACCAGAGTTTGTGGAATAGAAAAGATAAACTCTCTGTCTTTGTCTATAAGTTCCTGTACCTCTCCACTTGTACTCAGAGTTGCAGTTACCGTTTGCAGAACTATAATTTCTAGTTTTTCTACCAGTTCTAGCATCATAGATACCACCCCAGGTTTGAGTAGAATTATCACTATATGCATGAATGTATCCAACAGACAGATACCATACACCCTGAGCAAGGTTTCCAATACCCCAACAGTTGAAGTAAGGGTTGTTTGCATTGGTACCACTTAAGTATGATGTAGTACCGTTATCACAACCATGATAGAATGTACCACTAGTAACACTACTATTTCTTCTGACCCAAACAATAGACCTGTATGCTTTCTCTGGGTTAACACCATACATGTATTTGTTCCAACCACCGTCAGAGTTGGAACTAGAGTCATTATTCAGACATCTCCAAACAATACCTCTACCATGTCCTGGAGTGTCAAACCATTGTCTTGACTGTTCATTAGCAGTACCATTACGTCCAAAGTTTCCTTCATAATGACCTGTTGTACTATTATTGCCTGTAACCCAACTTCTAGATGTACAGAAATTTGTCAGGACTCCTGGTGCCCACAGACCATCAACAAAATGTCCTCTAAGAACAAGTAGTTTAGATCTTGATTGATATGATCCGTCAATACCACCCCAATTTATTCCACCATTGGTGAAGTTTGGAAGGGTGTTGTTAACCTCACCAATATAAACTTTATTACTCTGGTTAATAGCAAAGTTAACTCTATTACTAGAGTTGCCAATAAATCTAACATTATTAGTTAATTCATGACCATCTCTAAATGCAAAGGTATCCGAACCTGGACTGCCAGCGGTTCCTGAATAACTTCTATACCAAAGAATTTCATTTCTTGGATTAGAGAAGGAAGAGTTATTTTGTTGAGTTCTTCCATACATGTAGATACGAGTTCTTCCGTAAGAACTACATCTATTTCTAATCATAATAGAAGAGGAAGCATCAAACTCAGTACCACTATCAAACTTAGCAGTAATTGCACCAGCACCATTGCCGTAAGTTTTTACGTGCAATCTAGTATTAGAATCTGCGGTTGCTTGACCAATTGATACTGATGCAGTTGTAGTATTAGTTGGTTGCAGTGCAAGGTTATGTGCTGCCTGTAAGTTGTTTCTAGTAGTTGCTCTTATCCAAGAATATCCACCACCTTGATAAGTACCAAAGTCAACACAATATCTTGCATCACCGCCATCATATCTAGTGACTCTAAATGTTGGTTCAGGACTATCTGTATTGGCAGCACTACCTGGTGCTTCGTCTTTACCTGCAACTTCTAATACTGCTTTAGGTGCTGGTAATCCAACAGCAACTTTACCACTGAAAGGTGCTAACTGAACAATACCATCAGCATTTAAACTAATGCCAGGGATACCTGAAACATCAGAAACATTAAATATATCACCATCAGTTAAATTATTATCTAATGCAAATATTTGATTATCTGATGATTGAAAAGATAATGTATTATTATCAAGAACTCTTAGAGCAATAGGTTGATTGTCAAATCCAGCAAAAGAGATTTCAGGCTCAGATCCTTGATTCCTATTCGGAGTTATTAAAATATTTTTATCTGAATTTGCCATCTTAGAGCGTCTTTTTCCTAAAAGTATTTATTAGTAAACAAAGTTATAATTTCTATTTGCGTCTTGCTCAAGAAAAATAATATCATCTAATGCACATCTTGGATATGGCATAGATCCACCTCCAGATGCTAATCCATAATTCCAAAGAACCATAAATCTAATATATTTTGTACCATATCTAAAATATCTACTACTGTTTCTTCTTTCTGGTCCTTCTACAGTTAATTGATAAGTTGTCCAATTAGCATCAGTGTATTGCCTTCTACCAAATGCATAATTATATGTACCACCTGCAGTTCCTTTATGAACAGGAGTTCCTGCAGGAGTTGCATAGGGTTCATTGTACGTCCAATTAACTGGAGCATCATTAGCATTGCACAGTTGAACCTCCCAATCACCTTGTGAAGTTTGAACCATAGATCTATATTCAATTCTGGAATTACCTACTGCACCACCTCTAGTTCCAACTCTAGTATATTGATGAGGAGCACTATACAAAGGATGTGAAGGTGGATATAATCCAATGTTTCTAAAATAATTTCTCTGATTTGTTACATCTGCTCCAGTATACCATCCAGATGAACTTGTAAAATACATGTATGCATCACCAGGATTTAAATCCCTAGACAATGTAGTGTTCCCTACACCACCATTATGTTCTAATCTGATAAATTGTTTAGATTCATCATAACATGTATATCCAATGTAATGTCTTCCTAATAAACCACTAGTACTTTTTTCAAGTGTTTTAGATGAAATTGACATCAAATATTTTTTAGCAACATCAACTGGTACATATTGACTAAAATTAGCACTAGATCTAGATTTTGATTCCCAATGATATTTTCCTCTTTTAGGATCATCTGTTGAGATGTACCCTCCAGCACCAGTAAAATTTTCAACAGTTCCACTTTCAAAGGAACCATTGTCAAATAATCCTATATCTTGTCTTCCTATTTTTAATGACATTATACTCTAAGAAACAAATTATAATGTAAATTCTTTGCATCTTCTGCTGTAAATGTAGTATCATTTAATACTCCAGCAACTGCAATTTTGCCAGGTCCTTGACCACTATATCCTATACGGTAAGTATTAGTTCCAGAAGCAACTCTATCACTAGTCCCAACATCTACACCATTTACATAATGTCTAGAAGTTCCAGTATTACTAGTTGAAGAAGTTCCTGTTCCTACAATAATCCAAGTTTGCCACACGTTTGCAGTAATATCATATCCACTATCTCTAAATCCTCCACTTCTATTGGAATACATTCCAAGAGAAATGCCACCACTTTGAATAATACCCCAGTGATCGCTATTTCCACGGTGAACAGTTCTCCATCCACTATTAGTAACTCTCGGTTTCCAAAGATAGAAGCAAACATAATTTTGCGCTAATGTTCTTCTAGTAGTTGTTTGTAAATAACTAGTATCCATATTCCAACAGGCAACACCATCTTGGACAGTATTAGATACCGTGCCTTGTCTTGCCCAATCAAAAGTATCATTATTTGAAATTAGATCATTAATGTTTCCGCTAGTAGCGTGTTTTGGATTTGCTGCATCTATTAAAGATATCAGGCTTCCACTTTTTACTATTTTTGATCCTACAAATGTTCCCATTTATTCTTCTACCTCTTCATCAGTGTCTTGATCAAAATTATGATCTGTCAATGGTGGAATTAATTCCCACTCTCCATCTTCACCTTCAACCCAGACATCTGAATGATCTGGGTGTGCTTGATGTGTTCTAATATTTTCGGCATGGATTTCTTCTTCCATGCCATCAGTTTCAACCATATCATAATCAATTTGTCCATCTGGACCAGTAAATTTAAAACGTCTTTCCATAGTTAGTTCCTCACTTAGTTGGGTATTCTACTACAATTTTGTCTACATCTTTGCGTTCTGCCTGTACAAAGTAGAAGCAGTCCCCACCTCCTATATAGACACGATTGTCTTCAATCTTTTCTATCCAGGAGTTATGATTACCGATTGGAGTAAGTTGGACAGTAATACTATCTTCCTCAACCAATGCAACCCAGTAATCTGGAAGTTCGATAACATCATTTGCCTTACCGCGAACATATACACCATGCTCAGGACCTTCAAGAGAACCATAACGTAACTTATAACCTTCCTTGGTTGGGTGGTCAATTACGAACGACTTGCTAGTTGCAGCAAGTGCTCCATTGACATCAAGTTTATAATCAGTATCTGGTGTAGTTGTGTTGATTCCAACATTTCCATTAGCAGCATCAAGAGTGAAGAAGTCAGTGTTAGTTATCCAAGAGTAGAACTTCAGTTTATTATCTACTGTTGTTCCCTCTTGCCATCTCCACTGTGCTTTTAGTACTCCATTTTCTGCAAATCTAATATGAGATTGCGTACCTGCTGGGTTATCTAAAAGAATGCCAGTGTAAGAAGTAGAACCAGTTCCTCTACCTTTAACAATTAACTGAGCATATGGATCACCAGCTTGGTGATTTGATTCAATTGTAGTGATACCACGAATACTTAATCTACCATTATAGTCAGAAGTTGCAGGAGTCAACCTCATAAACTCTCTAGTAGTTCCACCTTGAGTTCCAGTCCAACGGAAGAACTCATTACCATTATCATTAATGTTGAACTCTAATCTAGAGTTTGTGTCACCATCACTATCATTGTAGAAGAGAACCGAAGCACCATCAGAGTTTCTTGAGAATACGATACCACCTTCATCTTGGTTGAATGTGATGTTACCTGTCATGGTTCCGCCAGACAGTGCAAGGTTGCCGCTTGCAGTTCCTTTGAAACCTACCTCATCACCACCAGGAATACCTGTTGCATAGATGAATCTAGATGCAAAATCACCATCTGAACTACGTAATACCGCATCACCATTAGAGTTTGTATCATATACATTACTAGCACCAATACCAGTAGAAACGCCAAGGTTACCTGCGTGCCAAATAATATTACCGTTAACAGAAGCACTGTTAACATCAAAGTCCATGTCGCCAGTTCCTGCTGTTGAGGAACCACCAGTGATGCTTATCTTAGCATCATATACACCATTACCTGATGATTTAAATTCAATTTTTGGAGCAGTTGTTTGAGTGTTATTACCAAGTTCTAAGAATGGATCACCACCAGCATTAAATCCTAATCTTGCCTTACTTAAAGAGTAAGTTTCATCTGAAGATTGTGCGAAGTCAGTTACAGGATAAAGTTCTGCAGGAGCATCAAGAATACCAATCTTCTTGATAGAAGAAGTTAGGTTACCTGAAGTAATTTCAACGGTAATAATTGTATATGGATTACTGACTTTTCTTTCAAATTGGAATTGTGCAGTACCACCTGTTGCTGATACAGTGCCGCTTCCATGAATTGGAGCAACTGTACCAGAAGTATATCCACCACTAGAGACATTGCTAACAATATAAACATTATGACCATATACAATACGATCATTTTTTTGGAAAGTTGCATTTGCAACCCACTCGTAGTTTTGCTCAACATATTGTAAACCAGTTTCTCTATTAGAAGGATCAAGATTAATCTTTCTATTAATTAGGGTTGCAGTACCTTCTGCAATATCATTAGCAGTATACAGGTTTAACTGAGTACCAACACCAAGAGCACCAATAGTTTGGGAATCAATAGATTCAATTTGTTCTTGAGTTAAATTATAACCTTCAACATAGACATCAAATACGTCACCAGCATTAATCAGATACTGAGGATCTGGTGCAGTAATTCTAATCTCTTCATTGAATGAATGATCTGCCATTTGACGTGGCATTTTACTATTCATCAATGTTTCGACTTCAGAAAGGTTAAGTGCTTTCTGCATCCAACGAAGATTATTACCATTCATCAGATCTGCATCTAGACCTGAATTTTTACCATCATTACCACTATGCCAAATCTTTTGCCAAGAGGACCAAGTATTTTGACCAGCATTATTTTGGTATACTGGGAGAGTTGCAGTGATTACTGCTGGAGTTGTAATTTGTCTTGTATTCTGGGTTCCAAAGAATGAGAAGGGCAGAATAACAGCAAAATCTGCACCTGCACTACCATCTGAGTTATAATTAAAACCTTTATTTTTAATTTCTACTTGAGTGAAGGAACCATTAGCAACAGTGAGATCCGCTGTTAATCCAAATCCATCACCACCACCAAGAGGTACATCTACATAAACCCCATCAACATAACCACTACCAGCAGTAGTAATTGTGAGAGCATTTACTTGGTTTGCACCACTATTTCTAATATATAAATTATTATTATCAGTAAGACCTAGTTGTGATGTTGCACCTTCAGAGAAAGTACTTCCAGTTCCGCCCCTTCTAAAAGTAAGAACGCTATGATATTGTCCACCATCTTGAAGATACTCCCAGGTATTTGCATAACCAGGATTGCTTGCATTGTTCTTCCACTGTAAATGTCCGCCGCCTAAGTAGTTAGATGGTTGGAAGGTAGATGATCTAGCATCTTTTGCAGTGCTAACTTCTGCAAAGTTAGCTGTACCATCAATATCAATACCATAAGTACCAATCAGACAGTTTGAAGGAAGACCAGGTGTTGGTGAACTACCTGGTACAAAATTATCACACTCAACATAGAAGTTAGAATCCTGATTGTCGAGAAGGTCAGCATCAAAACCAGAACCTTGACCTTGATCAATATCAATAGCACCGTCAGCACCAAAAATAAATTGTCCAGTTCTTACTCCAGTACCAGTGTCTGATTTTCTAAATTTAGCAACACCAATAGTACTATAATTGTTAGCGTTTGGAGTATTACCATTTACTCTATTGACATCAATAGTAATATCATTAAAGAGTTTTGGTGTTGTTGCAAAAAATGCTTCTAGCGTAGCAGCATTTGTAGGTGAAGTACCAATAATTGCTGGATTTGGAGTAATTGTAAAGAAGGTATTTCCAGTAGTAGGGGTATAATTGACACCACCATCAGTAAGTTGAATATATTGAATACCACCATCAGAAACAGTTGCAGTTGCAGCAGCATCAACACCACCACCACCAGTAATTTCAACTAAAGGAACATTAGATGCTAGTCCACTGCCACCATCAACAATATTAATCTGGGATACTATTCCGCCACTAATATATGCATTTGCAATAATTCCAGTAATTACTGTTGGATTTTGTGGATCTGTCCAATTATCCTTAAATGTTACGTCTGGTTGATCTACATAACCAGTGCCAGGATTGGTAATTGTTATAGATCTAACAACACCATTAGAAACTTTAAGTGTTCCTTTTAAGTTTTGACCATTACCACCTAGCAGATTAGTATCTGTATATGTTCCTGTTGTATAACCTTCACCAGCATCTTCCATTTGAATGGACTTGATGTAGGTGCTTGCACTATTGTTACCACCAAGAACAACAGGAGATTCATCACCAACTTTAAGTGATGCAACTGCTGGAACAAACAAAGAGTCGCCTCTAAGATAAGTCAAAGAACTTGCAGGATTCTGTGCTGTAACAGCAGCAAGACGAGTTGGATTAATAATACCAGAAGTAATAAATGAGGCATCAATAGTAGATGACGTTAACTGAATCCAGTTATCTAAATTAGAACCGGAAGTATTAATTACATTTGCTAGAGTAATGGTATTTGTAGTTGGTGTTGCAAAATCATCAATAGTATCTGATGTAGTTGTTTTAATATTATTAATAATATTAATACTTAATCTAGATCTGATGATTGAAGTAAGAGAAGCGCCAACACCAGTACTAGTAGTAATAGTAATATCACCGCTTGCAGTTGATGGGACACTAAAATATTTACTACCACCAGAGTTTAATGATATTGATGTAATAACACCACCATTTACATTTATTGTGCCTGTTGCGGCAACACCTCCACTTGGAGCGGTGAATGTAACCGTATCACCTTGGGCGTATCCAGAACCACCAGAATTAACAACTACTTGCTTAATTGTACCTTCTAAGAAATTAGTTACTTGACCTTGACCACCACCAGGTGTTGCAAGAGTAATATCTCCATTGGTAAATGTTTGGAGAGCATCTGGAACAAATTCAAGAATTTGACTCTCAAGGTCATTATTCAAAATGAAGGAAATTGGCGTTCCTTGAGTTTCAAAAATATGGTCTCCATTTCCAGCAGTTGTAATGTCAATTGGTGTGTTAGTTGATGCGTTCGTAATTGAACTTGCTAATTTAATTGTGTCAACATCAACAACAATTGCATAATATGTTTGAGCGTCTACCAGTGGAGATGGTGCAGTTACAACACCGGTCCCTTCAGTATAAACAACTGCGTCAGAGGTATTGAGTCCATGACCAGTAACTGTAAATTCATCGGTGCTAGTATCAATATCACCAGAAGCAAAGTTAAATGTAGCAGTTGCTGTTTGGATAACAATGTCACCTGCAAGTGGTCCTTCAAACGCAAGACGTGCTGCTTCATCAACAACGGTAAAGATATTAAATGGTCTTAGTGCAGGGAGTTGGTCAATATTAATACGACCTGAGTTATCTAACTGAACCAGAGCACTTGGCGTTGGTGTGGTTGAATAAGTACGACCAATGTAAATACCTAACTGGTTATTGATGTATTGATATACTGCTCTTTGCGTTGGTAGAATACCATCAGAAGGACCAGGGGCAACACCACCAAGTTCAAGTGCATTAAGGTTAACTTCAGGTCCAAAACCTTCAATCGTAACGTTACCACCTGCAATTTTCAGGAAACTAACTTCAGAAATTTCAACCGTACCACCAAAGGTGATATTACCAGTTCTGTTTTCAACGTTAGCAAAATAACCAATCTTAAAGTCGCCAAGTTCATCAGTACCTGATGCATATACACGACCATTTAACTGGGATACCTGTTCAAAATCAGCGGTAAGTGCAGATCCTCTTGTACCGCCATTCTGTGGAAGGGCATTATAGTCATTTCCTGAACCTGCAAATTCCCAGGTATGTGAAGAAGAGTTACAAATAGAAGGTCTAACAAAATCAATCTCGTGATTCTGAAGTTTATCCTTATTAAATTCATTGATAGTGAAGAAACCATCAGTTCTTTCTGCAGTTGAAGGCAGTGGAGTTGTAACAGATGGATTATCAATAATCTCATCAAAAAGATCACTAAGTGTTTGAATTGCATTTTGTACATTAGTACAGTCAGCACTTACATAATCAGGAGCACTTGAAACATCATGAATGACAGTTGTATCTACATATGGAATTTCATCAGTCCATGATGCAACATGATAATCTGAAGTTTGTGCTGTAGATCCTTTAATTTGCAGCAAGTTGTTAATTGCCTTTTTAGCAAGACCAGTTGCAAAATCAATAACTTCCTTAGTTGCTGCTTCATATCCAGAAACATGTTGGATTGAAGTTCCATCAGTATAGAGTTTAGCAGCATCCCAGGTAGAATCATTTGCGTCAAATTTAATATCCTGTGCCCATGCCTTGACAATTTCTTCTACGTCACGAATACATTTGTTCCTATCTTGATCAAATGTATTACTTGATGTTGCAGCAGTTGAGAAATATGATTCTTCTGCAATGTAACGAGCATTGTTTTCAAGAAGTATAGATGCGTCAGTGTAACGATTGTAGTTACCTCTGACAGACATTGCTTTGTTCGCTCTTGTCTCTGCAGTAACTGGAGCAGTTGGAGTTGCAGATACTGTTTCTTCAATAAAGTACTTTGGATTTTGTCCGGGTTGTGGTGCAAGTTCAAATCCACCAGGTGAAATAATAAAGTGCTCAAGTGGAGCTTCTCCTAATCCAGTAGTGGTAATAATTGGTACACCAATATCACTAAAGGTAATATTGTCAATAATACCTTTATGGAAACTATATGCTTCATCTCTAACACCACTTGCTCTAAGTGCAAACGTACCAAAGTTAGATGCAGAGTTGGTTAGAGATGCATATCCCCCACTTTCAACTATTGCACCATCTTGTGTGAAGATACAGAATACTGAAACCAGTTGAGTATAACCATCATTAAATACGTTATATCCTGTACCACCAAACGAAATAATCGTGAATGCTGCAGCAACCATCGATTTACCTTGTGGAGGTAGTCCAGGTCGTTTTACGTTTGGTGTTGCAACTTTAGCACCATTAATTTCACAACCATTACCACCAAGGAATGAAATTACAGAAGCATTAAAGATATATGGAGAAACTTCAATAATAGGAAGATCATCCCATGCGTGACCTACGTTGAAGAACTTGTTATTACTATCAGCAAAAACAGAAGTTGCATTTTCAGTTGCTGGGACTGCAAGTCCGTTAATCCTATCAATAACAATTGACCATAAAGTAAAGATAGATGATGATACATTATCGCAAGCAAATGATCTGTTGGAATCATATGTAATAGAAATTGTTGTATCTTGATATGGAGTGATATTAAGAGAAGAATCAAATTCACTACTAACACCATCAAATACAATGTCTTGTCCATTTGCACCAAGAGCAACAGCAACATCATAACTAAATGCAAGTGCATTGAATGCTGGGACGGAACTGACAGTATATTCTTCGTTCCAGGTTCTTCCTCTATCACTAGAACTATGAACAAAACTTGTACTAGCAACTCCAGACAATACCCAGAACTTATTACCATCATGGATTAATCCTGTGTAATCATCACTTCCCCGTGCAGTGCTTGGAAGTGATTTAGTAGCATGACTAAGATTGTCATTAGTAACAGCAGTAGTGACAATAGATGTTAATGTAGTAATTGCAGATGCAACATTAGAACATCTTTGAGTTTCATCACTACTATCAATAGTAATATCTGATTTTGTAAACTGAACAATATTAAGTTTAAATTGATCTTCTAATCCTGCAAGATAAGCACTATCAGTTAAGTAAGAAAGCGTAACTGAAGTATTACGCATTGCAGTAATTGCTAGATCTCTTGCAATATCAATGATTGCAACAGTTTCTGCTTCTTCACCATCTACATGAGATGTTCCAGTATAATAATTAGCAGCGTCATAAGTTTTAGCGTTACCACCATGACGTAAGTCATGTGCAATTGCTTCAAGAATATCTACAACGTCATCTACACAGTTCTGATTACCTGTTGGAACTGTAAATGAATTTGCATCAGTATACTGATAAACTGCTTGTGCAGCAATCAGTTTCTTATTCGCAAGGATGAGATCTGATGCATCCCAATATCTGTTTGCCTGACCAGTAATTCCTTCATCTGCAGCAGGTGATCTTGTTACACTACTCAGATTACCTGGAGTAGCAGTGGTTCCAATAGCAGTAGTTAAGATTCCAACAAACGTAGTGATCGCACTTGCAACATTGGCACAAAGTGGATTACCAGTATCTGTGGTAATCGTATTATCAGTATATTGTGTAAGACCCGAAGCATAATTTGTAACATCATTTGAATCAAATGCTTCATTTCTCATTGCCTGAATAGCAAGAGTTTCTACATATCCAAATACTTCTACTGATCTATCTTCTTCACCTAGAAGATGACTTCCTGTTACATATAAATTAGCAGCATCATATACTTCATCATTTCCACCAAATTCCAGGTTAATAACCATGGACTCAAGGAAATCAAGAACATCATCTTTACATGCTTGATTGCCAGTTGGAATTGTAAATGATGGATTCAATACATCCATCTTATTGACTGCAATCTCAGCGATGATTGCTTTGTTTTGCAGAATAAGATCTGCAGCATCTGCAAAACGATCACCCTGATTATTATCTGGTCCATTACTATTGACAGTATTGGTTTCCCAAGTCAATCCATTGTCGTCACTGACGAGAAGTGTGGAAGTTTCACCAGCAACAACCATTCTGCCTTCTGACCAAGAAATGGCACTAAGTTCGCTACTTGTACCACTTTCTTGTGCGGTCCAAGTATTACCATCAGAAGAGATAATAATTTTACCACCACCACCGACAGCAACAAACTTGTCGCAATCGTCATTATAAATTAGATCATAAAGAGGGCGAGTTGTTCCTGTAGTTCCAGTATTCCATGATGTGACATTATTTGAATATACAACAGTTCCTAATGTACCGACAGCAACATATGTTGTTCCGTTATATGCAATTGCCTTTAAATCCCTTGAAGTTCCAGAGGTTATACTATACCAAGTTTCTGCATTATTTGACCAAAGAATAGTTCCAGCGGCACCAACAACGACATATTCTGGGACACCTCTTTCACCAACTGCCCACTTATTCCATCTAATATCATTGAGATCTTCTGTTGTACCAGTGGTTTGTGCTGTCCAAGTAGTTCCGTTTGTAGAAGTATGGATTGCACCATCATCACCTACAGCAATAAACCTTTCGTTATCCCAAATGACAGATCTATATTGACCAGTATAACCAGCTGGTCTAGTAACTGCAGCAGTTGAACTTGTACTTACATGATTCAACTGATTACGCATTGCCTGAATTGACAGGTCTCTTGCCTCTTCAAAAGCGTAAGTAGTTTCTTTAAGTTGATCTTGGACATGGGTTAATGCACCAGCATCATAATAGTAATCAGCTGCTTCTTTAGTTGCTGCATTACCGCCCCAAGTCAAGTCATAGTTGATTGCATCAACAATATGACCCATATCAGTTTTACACTGAGTTTCATCTGGTACTACAAGAGCAGGATATTCTTCTTTTGCTCTTCTAAGTGCTTCTTCAGTAATACCTGTTTTATTTCTACCAATCAGATCAACAGCATCAAGATATCTGTTTGGACTCTTATTAGATTCATCAAACTTGACTGGAGAGTTATCAAGAGAGAATATTACATAATGATCATCAGAAACTACAGTTGAACCAAAAGCAGTTACGCTATATTCTCCATTGACTGCACCTAACGCAGCAAGATCTGTAGGAGTATCTTTAAATACTACAAATTTTGTACTAAATCCATCAGCAGTTTCAATTCTATGTGAAACATATTGTCTTCCATTGTAACGTCCAAGATCACCAAATGTACCATTTGTTGGTAAGTTGGAAATCTCTACATATTGACCTACCTCATATTCATGATAAAATGGTTCTACAATTTCAAAAATTAATCCTTGAGGATAATTTACTGGATCATATTTAACTGACTTAAGACCATATGTAGTATGACTAGTTACGTGCTTGACAACCTGACCATCAGGTGTTAATTGCTCACCTTCAGTTACATTAACATTGTAAGTAATACTATTAGCAGTGTAATTATAAACTGCACCAACAGAGTTAATTTCACCAGTAATTTCATTGATGATAATATAACCAGATTGATCTGTATTGTCATCAAATACTACATCAGTAATTACACCTGTACCTAAAGTAGTAGCGTTAGTTACTGTTAAACCAACTACTAATTCAAGATTTCCATCATTAGCATTAAATGTAAGTTTCCATTCCTCAGGAGCAGCAATTTTATGTCCTAATTCAAACGTTCTACCATATTGACCGCCAAGAGTTTTAGGGTAATAGAATCTTTGCTTATCATCAAATACATATGCATATCCCCAAGTAAATGCTGGATTTCCTTCAACGTTTATATTATCGCGGAATGTGATACCTGTAACATAGTTCGAGTCCGCTGCCTTGAACATATGTTTCCCAGGATTCTGGGGTCTGATAATACACAGACGGATATTATCACCAACAACAGAACACTGATCTGGCAAAGCGATTGGATTATCTTCTAAATATTCTCCACCAGCAACAATCAGAGTTTCTTTTGCATCAGTTTCTGCTGCTAATTGAGTTGCTCTTTTAATACTTCTAACAGGTTTGGTTGCAGATCGACCATCAAAAGTATCGTTACCAATTTGCTCAGAGACGTAAATACGACCACCAACGTCGTTGGTTGCAATATTATATACAAAATTTGTTGTAGCAATCTTATTGGTATCGTCGTTAAATGCTGGGGTTACTGAACGAGGGAAAAGAACTTCACCAGTATCTGGATCAGTAAAAGTATTTAATATAGGAGCTTTAAGATTTAACGATGGATTAACAATCGTATCAATATCCAAGTTATTGATACGAGCAGTATCTGAAATGATAGAAGTGGTCGTTCTAATTTGACCATTAACATCAAGTTCAAATTGAGGTTCTTTAGTGTTAATACCAACACGAACTAGTTTCTCAATGTCTGTAGACAAGGTGCCAAATATTGCTGTTTTTTTATTTGCAGCACCGCCAACATCAAATCTTACACTAGTTTCATTATTAATCTGTAGTTGATCAGATTTGATAATTTGCTTATCAGCATTAAATTCTAAAGCCATTTGCTTTTGCAGTTCCCTTTATAAGTTTATTTATCTTTTTTCTTTAATAACTTCTTTCAGTATACACAATCTCTACTTTTGCACACCATCTAATACCACCACCTCTTTTTTCTAATGTTCCATTTGTTGAAACTGAGGAAAGAAAACTCAATTCTTTGGTGACATTATTGACAGTTGGTGAAACTGACCATACTTGTCCAGGTGGAACATTATCTTTCACGATTGTAACTGAGTGTGCTGCTGTTGTTAAAGTTTGAGTATCATCGCTCAAAACAGCACTTTCAATTTTTACAGCATATTCCCAATTACCAATATCATTACTATTTAAGGTTTCAATTTCAAAAATTTCACTAAGAACTGGATTATTTGCATCTAAAGGAGATGCAGTAGTGATTGTAAAATTATCATCATCTGTTACTGTTACTGTATATGATGTATCAAATGCTGTATACGAAACATTATCAAAAACTATTGAAATAGTATCTCCATCCACTAATCCATGATTAGATAAACTACAACTTACATTAGTAGAGTTTGCATTAGCAGTGAAATCAACAATAGGATATCCTTCCCAGGTTCCTAATAAAAATCCAGTCATAAAAATAATTCTATCAGATTCGACTGAATGACCAGGATCTAATACAGATGATGGATTTGCATCTGTTAATGTTGAATGTGAGATAAATTCTTTTTTAAAAGTTTTATCGTTGGCATTGTTTAAAACTTTTATAGTATGAACATCAATAATATTTCTCTGAGGGTCAATAATAGTAGATTCTGCAATGGAAAATCCACCTTCAGATTGGAGTGATCTTAGAACTTTTGCCATGTGATTAAGTTAAAATGGATTGAGCAACTACTTTGATATTATAAACTACTGTAGATGACCCAGTAACATCTACAATGTTAGCAACAACATTGTTTTGAGCATCAATATCCACAGATACATCAGCGAGGAGGTCATCAGTATATATCTTATTACTTTCCGTATAGAAAACGTCACTTCCGTCAGAACGTAGTAAGTAAGAAACCTCAGAATACTGGCGTCTTGGGGTTGCTGCATCATCATAAATTTCAAACATTACCTTACCTGATTTTGCAGGGAAGTTAGAATTGATGGAATCATACTCCATAAGTGTTAAATTCAAAGAGTTACCAACTGAAGTATCAATTGTTCCTTCATTAGAATTAATTCTAGTATCTGCAAGAGTAAATTTCTTAAGATCATATTCAAAAACATTTACATAAGTTTCTGTTTGAGAACCAAAAGAAGTATTTACTTTGAATTTACCTGTATTATCATTTCTGATAAAGGTTTCATCAACCCCAGATAATCTAAACTGAGTGTCTAAGTTAGTATTAATTGCAATAATACCAGCAGTTGTATTGTCTGCAATTATTGATAGAGAACCATTAATCTTAAATTCTTCTACATCATAACTATAAATTTTACCACTAACTGTAAGATCTCCATAAATGGTTCTCGTCCAAGTCAGTGTTGCAGTTCCATTAGCAACAGCACCTGTAGTATGAGATGGGAAGTTTGCAGCGTTAGCATCAAACGTACCAGTTGCGGTTACAGAGTATACATTATCACCGTAATAGTATAAAAGATCTACAGGAGCAACTCTAGTCAATGAATGAGTTTCAGTTGATGCTGTAGCAGTTAAATCAATATATGTATTAGTTCCAATATTAGCAACAGATGTTGCTAATTTAATGTTATCAGCATCTGCAACATAAACATAGTAACTAGAACCGTCTACTAAATTTGAGAGATCTGCATTACCACCATTACTGTAAGTAACTTCTTCAGCATTGACAAAATTATGTGCAGTGAAGGCAATAGAATCATCACTATCAACAATTGCGGTAGATGCATCAAAAGATACAGGATCTGTAGGTGAGATAACAGCAGTTCCTTCAACCCAAAGATTTACATTTTTTAAATCTGTAATTCTATGTTGAGAAACATTATTTGTCTCAAGGAAAGTTTCGCCCATTTTTTGGACGACAACGCCTGCTGCAAAAAATTCTAAAATATCTTCATCTTCACCTGGAGCACTTTCTGGTCGGATGAAGGTATCTAAGTCAACGTCACGTACACCTCCAAGAGATACGAAAGATCCACCATTATTGCCTTCAAAAATACCTTCTTCCGTATTAAATCTAATAGCACCTGCTTCATTTGTGGGTCTTTGTGCTGTAGTTCCTCTAGGAAGAATTATAGCATCAGTTCCACCAAACTCAACAAATCCATTTGCACCAGAGTTTATAATTAAATTACCTGGTGTACTTCTAGAAATACTAGTTCCACTAACCAAAACTTCATTGAGAAGAGTACTACCGGGAGTAACTTCAAGTTCTTGTGTAGTAATTTTACCTGTAGAAGTTTCAACAGTTACTGTATTACCGGTAAGTAATGTACTTACATTTAATCCAAATTCAATTCCAACAGGACTGTAGAAATCTAAAGTTGCAGTGCCATTAGCAACTGAACCTGTAGTATGTGATGGTGCAGGATCTGCTAAAATACCACCTACACTAACAAGATATATGATATTGTTACTACCAAGAACATAATTTCCAGTAGCAACAGTTAAACCATTTTCATAGTCAACAGTAGTAGGTCTAAATGTAGATGGTAATGTAAGAACATCATTTAATTCATAACCATTTCCAGTATCAGTTAATTCTACAAAGGAAATAGCACCAGGATTACCGACGCCTACATTAAATTGAGTTGTTGGTGTTGCAGAAGGAGTTGGAGTACCAAAAGGATCCAAATACTGCATATCAGCATCGGCAACAAACAAGGTTTGTCCTGTTTGATAATTCTCATCACCTGGATTGGTTACATAGAATTGAGTAACTTCTCCACCTTCAACGAAAACATAAGCAGTAGCACCTGTTCCTTGAACACCTGCGGATCCTGTTGCTGAAACATCAATACTAAATCCAGAACCAGTAGTTACTGTACTTGCTTCAAATGCAAGTCCACTACCGGTAGTTGCACCATTAACTACAATGGTTCCATTCATCGCTGTAGGATGATTCTCACAAACATAGTAATAAGTTCCTGCTCCAGCATCAAGTGCTGAACTATCAAATACTACAACTCCAGTTTCACTTCCATTTCCAGTTACAGAACCAAGATCATAGGTAGGATCATATGTTCCACCTGCTCCTAGTTGACTAACAATACGGAAGGGGTGTCCAGTAGCGTTTATCGTAAGAGTGAGAGTGTCACCTTCAGTTATAGTAATTGTTGGATCACTTCCAGTAATATCACCACTAAAGGAATAATCACTAGCACCACTGTTTACTACTGTAGCAACTAAATCATTTGTTGGTGTAAGTACAGAACCAACAAGTGTAAATTGGTCAGTATTAGTATATCCACCACCACCATTGTTAACTGACATTGCAGTTACAATACCACCAGAAACTGTAACATCTACAGTACCACTATTACCATTAGATGAAACATTAGCAATTGAAAGATCTGTATAATTTCCATCATAATATCCACTACCACCATTGACTATGTTGACAGCAGTTAAACTACTTCCACCAATATTGTCAGTATCTACAGTAAGACCGGTATCTGTATTTGAATAACCAGAACCGCCACTATTTACAACAACGTTAGTTACAGAACCACCACTAACTGTAAAATTAGCAGTTGCTCCAATACCAGTACCACCAAAGAGAGAAACTCCAGTGTAAGTTCCATCTACGTAATTACTACCACCTGTAAGATTTGATAAAGTTGTTATGTTTCCACCAGGAGAAACAAAGTATGAGAGAGGAACATCAGTATATTCTGCATCAGTATATCCTGCACCAGGATCGCTGATAGTAGTTCCAAATGCAATTGTTACATTACCAATTGCTCCATTTCCAGTGCCTCCTTCAAACAGAACATCATTAGTGACACCAGTTTCATAATAAGATCCAGTAGTAAGAGTAAATGTATCAATAGCAGAAAAATCAAATTGTAAATCTTTATGGAATGTTGAAGTTACTCCATTAAGAGATACAATTTTACCATTAGATGAAGTTACTCCTAAATTATTATTAGTGCCATCATTATATGAATAAAGACCTAAACGTTCATCATTTTGGAATGTAAATTCAGGAGCAGTGACTGTACCATCAGATGATTTATAAGTACCAGTAACTTTTACATTACCTTCAATTTCAACTTTCTCACCAATTTCTCCAACAGTTGCAGGAGTTGTATTTGTGTCTATAGTAGGTTCTACACCAATACCAACTTTAGCATCTGCAAGAGTTGCAAGATACGTACTATTACTAACTTTTGTTTTACCATCAACTTCAAAGTTATAATAAGAACTATCAGTATTAACTGTTACATATTTAAAGTCAGGATCATCAACTTTAGCAGCAAAATTAGTTATCGTTATCGGATTTTCTGGATCCGTATCGTCTGCCCAAGATTGAACAATATTACCAGTTGTTTCTAAAGCACCTTGATTTACAACCGTATCTGCAACCAGAGTTCCTGCAGTAAGTACATTTGATATAGTGGCATTGTTTGAAACATTTAAATTGCCAGTTATTGAGGTATTTCCAAAATTAGAAGCACCTGCAACATCAATACTTGCAGTACTAATATTTGAACCAGTGACATCAGTAGTTTGACCTGAATTGAGAGTGTTAACAGTAATCGCACCACCAGTTCCATAAATTGATCCAACAGTAGCAGTATTTCCCATTCCAGGTTGACTGGAACTGTAGTAATAAAGTGTAGTTGGATTAGTGACTACAAAAGTATCTCCAGCAGAAACAGAAGATGCAAGTCCTGTTTGAGTTGTGACTGAAATTATTTCTCCAGATTTTGCAGAAATAACTTCTCCGGTTAATCCTCCTCCATTAAATGTTGCACCAGCAGTAACTTTACTTCCATCCTTAAGTGTAATATCCATCGTTCCCGCTGGATAATCTTGTGCAACTTCAACAGTTACTGTTGGAGAATCAAATATTAATTGAATTCCAGAAGAATCTTGAAGGGAATTGTTAAGTGCCGTATATGGAATATTATTGCCACTATCCGTAGAGAACAGCAAAGGATATGAACCATAGTCACCACCATCTTGGAAGATGAAATTATATACAGTATTTCTTAAGAAATTAAGAGTTGGATTATTGACTGGAGTTGCTGTAGGACCATCTGCAATTGTAAATACATAAGTTCCACCACCAGTATCAACTACACTCATGTAGTAATCTACTGTACGTAAGATGCCATTAGTAGAATCATTAACAGAACTAATACTAATGTCAGGTGTAACTACATCACCTGCTGCATAATCTGCACCACTATTAGTGATAGTAACATTTGTAATTGCACCTGCAGATGTTAAACTATAAACAAAACCAGATCCAGGTGACGTGTTTAATCCAATAGTATCACCTGCAGCATATCCAACGCCTAACCAAGCAGTAACTGGAGTGACTGCAGTTACAACACCTGGACCATACCCTTCTTGATCTGCTTGAATCTCAAATTGGAATCCAGAACCACTACTTTGCTGTGGAGGATCACCATAAACCAGATCACTGTTATTTACAGTAAGAATTTCTCCAATATTATATCCAACACCACTATTAGTGAAAGCAACATCAGTTACAACACCACCAGAGATGGTAAGAGATGCTTCTGCACCAGTACCAGTGCCACCTTGTAGAGGTACACTATTATAAGAAGTATCATAATATCCACTTCCACCATCAGTAATCTGACCAGCAATTCCAGTAACAGTTACATTAACTACACCACCAGTTCCAGACCCATTAGTTGTCAGTGCAATATCTGTTAATGTGCCTGTAGTATATCCACTACCATTATTCGTGATGGTTCCTTCAAAAGCAACAGTTGTAATTTCTGCTGCAGCACTTGTACCACTTCCGCCAGAAAGAGGAACATTAGTAAAAGTACCAGGAGGATATGAAGATCCACTATTACTTACATTAATATCATTTTGTTCCGTTCCAATTCCAATGGAAACAAATTTAGCAGTTGTATAATTTTCAACTGAATCAGGAGTAATTCTAACTTTTTCTATACCGTTAGAAATTAAACTAAATGAACCATCGGATAGTGGTTGAGTTCTTGCAATACCAGTATCAACATCACTAGTAAAAGCAAGAGATGGAATAGCATATGTTCCATTTGCAAGTAACAATCTCTTGTCTACTTGCACACTACTACCACCAGGAGCATCTAATATAAGATTGCCTGAGAGAGTTTCTAAAGTATTTCCAGAAAGTTTTAAACTACCAAGAGAAATACTTGTAGGTAGAATCGTTGTAGTATCACCAGTACCAGTAACAACTAACTGGTCAAAGGTAGTACCACCACTTTGAGATCCACCAACAAATGATACAGTACCATTTTCTTGGTCTACAAAGAATGCATTACCAACACGGAAATCACCATTTTGATCCATGCTAGTAAAGAGTGCTCTACCAGCGTTTGCCTCAATAATTTCGTTTGCTTGATTTACATTACTGATGTCATTTGTGCCATCTGCACCAGTACCAATGTAACCAAAATTGTGAACAATACAACGTAATCTTACACCCTTACCGTCTGCAGTAATACCACGCTCACCATAGACCGAGGCAGAACCGATAGAACGAAGTTCTGCACCAAAGTCGGTATAATCTGCAAGAGCAATATACTGTGCAGTACCACCTGAAGATGAACGAATATCCTGTGAGGAA
>Ga0181400_1000179_pt1 | contig 25753 bp, 28 predicted proteins | sample 23SPOviralmetaG_FD_130129 | JGI IMG/M metagenome (GOLD analysis project Ga0181400, IMG submission 130129) | Marine viral communities from the oligotrophic San Pedro Time Series (SPOT) site, San Pedro Channel, CA, USA - 23 SPOT_SRF_2011-06-22 | ecosystem: Environmental > Aquatic > Marine > Strait...
ATTGGAGTTGTAAAGTTGATTATATGACTGTCTTAATGCATCCAGCCCTTCTCTAGCTCCCATTCCGGAAGCTTTAAAGTTATCTATAAGATGAATAGCTTGATCATTGGTGAGACCCATTTGATTAGTCATTAATATTGCAGTCTCTAGTTGATCGGCATTTAATCTAGCAGAAGTCCCTGTATGCTTAGTAAACTCTAATTGAAATTTGACTAAAGGTTGAATATCGGTACCAACAATAGACATGCTTTTCTGCATCTTGACCATGTTCTCTCTCATCTGGTATCCTGCGTCTCTACCTATATTCATAGACCTTGCTAGATCTACTGCTTCTTGATCAGCACCAAAAAATGCATACTGTATAGCTTCTGCTACGAAAGCCATTGCTTTAACTAGTACTAACCCTTTAGTAAATGCTTTGAGCATTGAACCAATACCTTTTAATATAGGAGTAAGAGTACTACCTAACGCAGATTTAGAAGTAGCCATTCCTTGTTCGGCTGTCTTTATAGTACTCCCAGCAGCAGAGCCGGTTCTTCCTTCAGTGTACCTATCAAGTCCAAATTTAGACAGACGTTCTCTTGTCATACCTTTACCTGATCTAAACTGATCCATAGATACAGGGTCTTTTTTCTGTTTTTTTAATTCTTTATTATAGTCTACTAATGCTTTAGTCATTCTATCTCGAAGATCAGCTTCTTCAAGTGCGATGATTTTCCTCTCACGTTGGAGTTCGTTAGCTTTTGAAAATCCATCTGTAAGATTTTGGTCTAACTTTAACATTTCAGATAAACCTCCTAGAGTCCCATATATGTTACGAGACATACTCATTGATTCATTTGAAAGCTGCTTATAGGTACCTCCTAAAGATTTAGCATGGTCAGATGCGTCAGCTAAATGTTGAGATTTATTTTGCAGCTCATCAACTTCTATACCTAGTAGTCGAACTTTATTTTTTTGACTAGCAGTTAACTCCTTATCATTTTTAGCTGCTTTAGCATAAATTTTATTTATATCTTTGAGAATATTTCGTCTCTTGGTTTCGTTTAAGCTTATTTGAGCGTTTAATTTAGCAGATTGTCCAATTAAATTATTAGCTTCCTTTATTAACTGATTGTTTGATTTAGTATTTTTTCTAGCAGTTTCCTGTGCCTTAGCGAAGTTATCTGCTGATCTGTAAATCTGAGCAAAATCTTTGTTGAACTCTTTGTTTTCCTTGTTCATGGAAACCATAGACCTCTGAATTTCTTTTAACGCGTCTCTAGTGTTTAATACATCTTGTATTTGTCCTTTAGAAAATGATGGTGCTTGATCTTCAGCCATAATTATATAGAGTTATATAATATAAATAGGAAGAGCTCTTTTATTTAGAGCTCCTCTTTGAAGTAAAATCTGGTTTAACGTTTGGTCCTTTAACTGGTGCTTCTGTAGAAGCTTGACCGCTAGCTTTTTTAGCTTGTTCAGCTAATTTATCCATATGTTCCTGAATAGTCTGGAAAGTAAACTTTCTTAGCCAAATCGGCATGTTATAAACTGTATGCCAGTCATATCCTCCGTTACCATGAAAAACTATTTCATGTATTTGTCGGAATAAAGCTGTTCTAGGTGGACAGGCTTGGGTAAAAAAACCCTATCCCAATAGGGATTGGAACCTCCTCACTCCCTGGACCGGCTGGTCTATGTGTTAAGTTAACATCAGGTTGAATTTCAGCATACTTTGCCCTCAGCCATCTACCATCTCTTGCAGTAAGTCCATTGTCTACAAAATCTCTTATAGTAGCGGCATCCGTTTCTCCGTTAATTGATGTAATTATATGCTTTAACCTAGTTGAATTACTATAATCAGAATCAGGTTCTATTTTTTTCTTTCCTTCAACTTCTTTATCTATTTCAGTTTGGTCTGAATGAGATAATAGTTTGATAGTTACTACATTATCGGTATTGGGTAATTTAAATTCAATACTATTCCCATTTTTAAATAACTCTTCATCTATGGATACATTTTCTAATTTAGATAAATCAACGGTATGGGGTTTTCCATCCCAAAAAATTGGATAGTCTTTTCCGTAAGCTAATATACGAGCAGCTACCATAAGAGCATTTTTATCTCCTACTAGTAATTCATTATAATTAATAGATTTATCTACTATTAAAGATTTAATAGTTCTATCTAATGCAGTACCGTCTTGAATATAGTTATTATTAGTAAGTATATCTTCTTCTCTGGCGGTCATATACTTCATTTCTATAGTACCTTTTTTAAGAGGAGAAGATTCAGGATATAATAATCCTTTTGAGGGTAGTTCTACCGTTTCGGTAGGTAAACTAAATTTTGACATAAACGTTTTTTACAACTTAAGGTTATTTTATATAAATATACGAATAAAAAAATTAGTATACAACAAAAAACCCGGAATAAATCCGGGTCTTTAAAATATGTATCTGATTTTAGTAGTTCAAGATGCAGTAATCCATATTCACAGTGATTGCAAGCTCTGCTGTTTCGTCAGTACTCCAATCAAATGATCCTTGGTTAAAGTTAGTAAGAAAAGCACCTTTAATAATCCACTCAGAAACAATGTCTCCTACAGGACCTAAAAGGTTTAGTGTAATATCTTTTTTATAGAAATCTGAATAACCAGCACGGCCGGTTACTGATTCATAAGATAAACGACCCCATTCCATTACTTGTTGTGCACCAGAAGGAGTAATTGGATCATATAACGTCATCGTCATTTCTCCCCATTCTCTTTTTCCTCTGATCTTTCTGTAAGAATTAATATGATCTAGTTTAATTGCATTGTCAGTAAAGTTAGGAGCAGATACGTTCTTTACCATGAACGATTCTATTCCATCTATTACCATATAAAATCTGTTCTGGACTTTCGGTTCGAAAGCTCTAAACATTATCTCGTTAGTATCTAATATTGCCATTTTGTTTCTTTATTATAAATATAGGTTAATAAAATTATCCTCCAAAAGTTGCACCAGTTGGTTCTAAAGTAAAGTCTAGAACTATAAACTCGGCAGTTTTAGCAGGTTGTATAAAGATCTGGCCAATCAATTGATTTCTATCGATTACGTCGGCTGTATTATTTGTGTCATCCATTACTACTCTAAACGCATATAATCCTTGTCTTTGTACTACTGAATCCAAGAATGGATTTACTGCAGCTAAGAATTTATTTCTAGTTGTAATAGTGTTCTGATCAAATACTAATGAATTAGCTTGATCGCCTACGAATTTCTTAAGTTCAATTAGCAGTCGTCTTACATTTACTCTGTCTAAAGCTGAAGCTTTTTTCTGTAATGTTTTCTGACCAAACACGGCAATACCTTGTCCAGGGAAAGTAGCAATTGGATTTACATTACTTGAATATAGAGTATCTCTTTCAGATCTTGTTAATTTTCTTTCTGCTTGTAGTACTGTTGGAATACCACCTCTTACTAATCCTGCAGGTGCAAACCATGGTGCTGATGCTCCATCTGTGAATGCATATACTCCTGGGATAGTAACTGATGCTGGTACATATACGTTTTTACCTGTCGCACTCCCTACTTGAACCCAAGGCCAATAAGTTGCTGCATACGAAGAATTAATCTCTGCAGCTTCAGATGTTACTGTAGTAATAGCTCCTGTTCCATGTGCTACTAAATCTACAACTGCTATGCAGTCTCCTCTTTGTTCAGCTAAAGAAATTAAACTGTCTGTTTCTGTTGCACCATTTAAAGCATGTGCATGAATTAATCCTGGTGCAGAAATAATATTAAAACTGTATTCATCTTTATTTTCTAAGATTGCAATAGCGTCTGTATAATCTGCTCCAATTAATCCTTGTGTTCCTGCTGTAGAATTGTCTACATCTTTGAAAAATTTAGCTCCTGCTACTACATTAGTACCAGCTCCTGCGGCAAATCCTCCTGACTGTGCAGTTGGTATAGAAGCTGTATAACTGTTTCCAGCAGTATCTGAATTAATTGTAATTCCGTCAGTTCCTAAATATCCTGCAGTCTGTTTGTTTACTGCTGAGATTCTAATATAATTAGATCTGTTTGGATATTCTCCATCTGAAGTTAAATAAGTGTTAGTACCGTCTGAAGTTTTAGATGTAGTTGAAGTACCTATTTGTTTTTCAATATAGTTATCTTCATTAGGGTCTAAACTTAGGTTACTAAATGTTTCTAGAATAACTTTATTCTTGTCATTATCGTCTCCTCTTCTTACTAAAAGAGAAAAAGTACCTTTAGCGGTATCTACGTTAGCAATTTCCCATCTGATGTTATCGGATGATCCACTCTTAAGTGATCCATTGCTCAATTCGTCTGTTGCTCCTACATAATCGCTACCTGTTACGTTGTTATATTGAATACCTTTCCCTAATGTCTCTATATTAAGTATTGAAGTTGCAGCATAAGTGCCTGATCCTGATATAGGAGTAGCTGTTGCTGCAGCCCAACCGGCAGATCCAGAAACAACTCTTGTTACCAATGCTGTTGTACCGCCTTGATCGAAGTAGTTCTTTACTGCTAGAGAGGTAAAATATTCAACAGAAGTAGAACCTGAGTTGAAAATTCTTCCAAATTTTCTGGTGTATTCACCGAACGAAGTAACTGTAGTTGGTTGTTCGATTGGCCCGGTAACTGTAGGACCGATAAATGCCGCTCCAACTGCTTGAGGAGCAGGGGATACGAATGAAATATCGTTCTCTCTTGTTAATATACCAGGTGAAATTATAGTCTCTGCCATGTTAAATTATTTAAGTGTTTTTATATAAATATCGTGAGTTTATCCAAACCAGCTGTAATAGTAGTGTGGTTGTCTACTTAAATAAATAGTGCAGAGAGTTGTAAAACTTTAGTTAATTAGAACTAATCTCACCTGTATTTACATCGATAGAGACGTTTCCATATTTCGATACTAACTCTTGTGTAAAACCATTTTCGAGTACTTCTAATTTATTGAGCTCATTAAATAAATTTTCTTTGTTAGTTTTTAATGTTTTTAATTGAACTTCAGCAGTACCAATATTGCTTAAAATAACACGACGTTTACTAATAAATGAATTGAATCTTGTTAATTCTTCACTTGTTATTTTTTTAATCTTTTTTTCTGACATTATTTTTAATTTATTATTATAATATATGGACTTTTATTCTGAAAGTAAACTTTTTAATATATTTTTTTCACGTAGAGATATAGCTTTATCGTCAAGTAGGTAATCAAAAGGTTGTTTTCCCATAACTAATCTATTATATTTTACTCCCCACTTATTTAGTTGATCTACAGTATGTTGATATAGGTTAGAGTATACCTTAGCTACGTCCATATTATAAGTAAACATCCCTCGAGCTGTATAAATAAAGATTTCATGTCCGTTATCGTATAGTTTATTAATTAGCTCTATATTATCAGAAATAGGTTCACAGTGGCTATATTTATTTTTACCTAGATGTTCTACTCCTTCTGGTCTAAAGCATAATGTATCATCTAAATCTACTGCTATAAGTTTAAGTTGTTGCTTCATAAAGTTGATCTAATTTTTCTTTTAATTTACTTTTTATTTTTTTAGTATAGTCTGGGAGTTTTATTTTGTGTCTGGTATAATGACCACATACTTTTATTACTTGCTCTTTATTATCGATATCAAAATTATCAGTTTGCCATCTTTTCCATTTATTAGACTTAACACTTAAGTTATACCATTTTTCTATATCTTTAGAGTTAAGCTCCTCTAATATAGCTTTTGTTTCTATTTGAGCTATTTCAGGACCTATATTTAAACTATCTAACCCATTTCTAAACCTAAACTTTATATCCTCAAAACTTAAATAATCACCGTTATGTTCTTTTGAAAGCAGATTATACTCTTTACATAGAGAGGTCATATGTGCGAGTCTGCTTGTGCTAAATTTACCGGTATTAACTTCGTCTACTAGGTCTATGCTTACTCCAGACTGTATGACACAGTATTTAATTCGGTTAAATTCTTCCTTGGTAAGAGACTTCGCAAGTTCTTCTATAAAAAATCGCATTTGATCTACGCTAAAGTACCTGATAGCCTGTTCTGTTAAAACTTCAAAGAATATTGAGCTGTTGATAGAAAAAGCTAGTTTAATAGCGTCAATGGTGTACTTTAGCCCTTCTACAACAGTAGGGTGTTTTACCCAAGGGTCAATATGTATTCCGTCAAAGTTACTACTGTCCACATAGATTGAATAGAACCCATCGTCTTGTGTAGTTCCTTGATTAGGTCCACTATGGTCTCTAAGTATAGGAACTTGTGAATTAACATACTTGTTAAAATTACGAGTTTTTAATTGGGTATAGCCGCTATTATAGTCAACCTGTCTTCTGGTAGGTATAAATCCAAAGATAGGAATGTCTTTAGAGAACTCAATTACTGAGTCTATAATATTAAGAGATATAGGACTTATAAAGTACTTTATATTCATAAAACTGTTTTATATAAATCGAATTGTGCTTCTGCTTGATACTTAGCAATCTCTTTTCCTACTGTAGTGTGAGGACGACCGTCGATATCACAATCAAAGTTTGCTGGTGTTGCATTAAAAACTTTATATTTAGCTGATAGTATATTGTTTATATTTGATCTAGTAAATACTTCATACTGCAATTTCTCTTCCTGACAATAGAACTGTATAGCTTTGCTAAAACCTCCATTGCCTATTATTGATACAGAATTAATATTATGTTTACTGAAGTATTCTCGGATTCCTATCCAATCTGTATTGTGCCCTACTAGTTCACCATTTACACTTAGTACTGTATTAACAGCATTTATCTTCTCAGCTTGTATGCTCAATGAATCTAAATAAGGTATGCATTTAATTTTAAGTGGCATAGATAAAGCAAAGCCACTAAAGCTTAAGGTTCTAGAAGAAGAGGTTATAGCTATAGGGTCTGTTCCTTTGAACGATTTATATATGGCGTTTATACCTTCCTCTTGGAATCTAGCATTAAAATAATTACAGCCGTTATTACCTGGTGTACTAGAGAAAGAACCGAAGACTTTAGTGTCTTTATTTATTTGCATACTGGGATAGTATAGTTATAGCTTCAAACCAAAGCATTTTACTAAAATTACCTGTATGCATAGGAGACATATTTAAATAAATCAACCCTGTAATAAGTTTTATTCTATCTAGGTCATATCCGTACTGCTGTACCAGGTATTCAAATTCAGCTTTTACAGTATCTAATACGCTTAAATGTCTGTATGTATACTCTACTGCAGAAGAACTTTCAGTTAATACTATATTATTCTCATTTTTCATAAGATTGTACGGTATTTTAATTCCACCGTACATTTTAGCTAAGTCGTAATATACGTCACCCGAAGTAGTTGAAGTACCAAAGTTTCTTCTCCAATCTATATATTTAAATTTATTGTTATTGCATACAATATTATCAAACTGTAAATCTCCGTGAAAATTAGAATTGAAAGTAGTATTATTAAGAATATTTAAATCTATACCTTCCAGTATGCTGGTTAAGTTAGGATAGTTATTTCCGTTAATATTATAATCAGTAGTACTATATTGGGTTCCGTTAGTCTCAATAAATTTTTCATATCTATTTTGAGTTTTAACTTGATAAAAATTAACAGTATCCTCTACGTTTGACTTTACTGCGTTTATATTTTCTAAATAACTTATAATAAAACGAGTATACGAACCAAAGTCTTCTTTACTATATAAGGTTTCTCCAGGCTCCCAATCGTAATATAAAAACGAATTGGTGTTTCCTACATTCTTAGGTACTAGCCCTTCTAAGTTATCTGCTCTGTTCTTTAGACTTAAAACATCAGACGGGCTGGGTATATACTTTATCATCTTACCGTTATCATGGTAAGTTAATTCTTGTGTTGTTTTATGAAGAGAAAGTGGTTTATCATTATAATGTAATCTAGCTTTTTCGAGATCATCGATATTCCCAGTATCAAACCATTCTAATTCTTTTCCTTTAATTTCTCCGTATGCTGATGGATTAAAAAAAGCATTAACTATTTCTCCATCTTTAATATTATTTTCTAGTTGTTGCCAAAATATACTATAATCTAATATTCCAGCTAATCCTATAAATGCTAAATCAAACCCGCTCTCTGCCTTATTAACAAACTTAGTTACTTTACCGTCTACAACTTCAGCTGTAGAATATTTTTCTGGGTAGGAAGTGTTGTGAAGACCCAACCAGTTACCATCTAAATAAGGTATATCACTTGTTAATAAACAGTCTACAGTCGTAATATAAAATGGACGTTGGAGATAATCCTTACACTGTATAGCAGATAACCCTGGACCTGAGTTATTACTGTCTATATCGTTAATTTCTACAAAACTAATATCATGATTTGGGAAGGCTATAGAGCAGTACTCTTTAATTAACTCTCCTTTATAACCTATAGCAACAACAAATTTATAGTTAGAAGGAAACTTTTTAATAATTTTAGATATTACTGCTTCATTGTTGACTGGAAGGAGTGCTTTATTAACACTATCGGTTAAGCTTTTGAGTCTAGTACCTTTTCCTGCAGATAATATCAATACTCCAGGTGTTTCGTGTTCACCTTCTATCTTACCATCTACTCTATTTGTGTCATCTTCTATTCTTATTACATCATCTACTTCAGGAGTAGATACTTCCTGTAGAACTATATCTGTAATAGCTATTACTCGATGTTTTTTAGGGGGAGTTACATTAAAGTATTCCCCTGCTTTCATTATTTTCTTCTCTACTATACCTTCATCGTTTTCCAACCATATTTCAGCTGTACCGGATATAATATAATTAGTTTCACGTTTAAATTCGTGATACTGGTAGGAAGTCTTGTACCCTGCATTTATATAGATACGTTTATAACAGTAACTATCGTTTAATTCGAGCCAAACTTCCTTACCCCATGGTTTAAAAACTGTTTTCATATAACTAATATAGTAAATTTACTTATAGTAGGCAACCTTCTAAGAAGTATTATTAGATAATTGGTTTATTTCTACCTTTACCTTTACCTTTACCTTTAGGATTGTTATAAGGGTCTTTATCGGGATTATCAGGAGACCAGTAAGGGAATACAAATGGATCGTCCTTAAATTCTTTCTGCATCTCTGTATGTTCGCTATGGTAGTGGTTATGGTTTTCCCAAATATCTAGTATATGTTTAGAAAAGTCTTTATTCCCTTTGAAGCTCCAGTGCATATCATTTATGTCACCATTAGTAGCTTCTTTTATACTTTCAAAGTCAAACCAACTATTTGTATTATAAATAAATGATTTTTTGCAATTTATAGATTTCACAATATTTCCAACTATTGTGTTTGCAAATTGGAAATGTTCTTGAATAAATGGTTCAAGGCAGTTGATACTGTACTTTGTAACATCGTCAAAAAAATTAGGAGATATAAAATTTAATTCATTTCTTGTTCGCTTATCTTCTTTGCTCCAATGTGCATGCATACTTATTATATGTTCTAATGGATCAGGGTCGCCCAAATTGTTTTTTGGAATACGGTTTTTCTTAAAGCCTACTAATCTAAGTGCATCGCTCATACCTACTACAATGTAATCTTCAGGTTTAATATTTTTTAACTGCTTAGATAAGTAGTATATTGTATGATAAGGACCAAAAGATGGTTTAGCATGATTAAATACCTCTAGTTTTAATTTCTTGCCTAAATGTAGTGAATAATGGTAATCTCCTTCTGTTTTATATTTATCGTAGTATGGTTCTCCAGCTATTGAAACTTCGCTTCCATAATCAAAAGAATCTCCAAACACCCAAAGTTTTCCTAAAGCCATTTATAGTCGTTTTTATTAGTTGTAATTTGTAACCTTACCCAATCTTCTTCGCTGCCTGGTACTTTACAGTTAGTCTTAAGTATAATATCATTAGGTAAGTTAGAATGTGTTATATGAATCCAATTGCTGCTTCCATTAATATATGGAATATTTTTTTCTTTACATACTTTTGCAACATAAGATCTAGTAATTTTTACTTTTTGAATATATTCTTCTACCTCATTATAACTATCTAAAATTAAATCTGCCCATTTGGCTGTCAATCCATTAATCTCAAACATAGGCCTGAATTGCTGAAGGAGTCTGATATTATCAGCACTAGCTGTAATAACTCCTAGCCTAATTCCAGCGCTGCCTAAGGCTTTTGAAAAAGTTCTACAAATAAATAAATTATTAAAACTACTCAATAGGTCAGCTGAGCTTCTGCATTCTGAGAATTCTATATATGCTTCATCGATCAATGTAGGGATATTTTTCTCTAATACTTTACTAATAAATTCAGGTATTATTTCTTGACCCATTGGAGAAGTAGGATTAGTAATAATTACTATAGTGTCTTTATCTATATAGGATAAAAATTCTTTATAGGGGATAGAAGCAGAGGTCTGTTTAACTTTTACTACTTCATATCCGTAAACTTCACCATATACAAAGTACATAGGAAAGCAAGGATCAAATATTACTAACTTAGAATGAGTTTTACAATGTGCTTGAATAAAGTACTCTATACATTTATCACTTCCGGTACCTAGAATTATATCTGAATAATTATAATGCTCTTTTAGTCGGGTGTATAAATTATTTAAATTAGGATAAAATTTAAGATCTGATTGGGTAATAGAGTCTTTAAATTTGTTAAATAACTTTTCGGACCAATCTTCATTTCTTTCAGATGCCTGTAACCTAAGCATGTCTACTGGTATATCTTTATTTAATGCTCTTTTTATCATTTATTAAAAAATCTTTATAAATATTAGTATTAGTCAACTTATTAATTTTATCTTTAAAAAACTTTAATGCAAAACTAGTTCTGAATGAGGTGTATTCTTTAAATTTATCTTCATCAACTTTTCTATTCATTATTCTTGCCTGTATAATTATAGATTTTCTGTCTGTAGCTGTGTTATTAGAACCTGAGCCGTGGACTAATAAATGGTCAAATATTAAACAGTCACCTGCTTTTAATTCAATGTTTTTAAAACGATTAGTTTTATTTAACTTATCTAATACCTCTTGTTTAATTTGTTTTTTATGATTAAAGTTATATCCTATAATGTCTTCGTGTTCTAATAGTCCGTATTTATGACTTCCCGGGGAAACAATTAGACAGCCGTTATCAATAGTATGATCATCTATAGCTATATAGACTTGTAAAAACTTATTAGAATCTTGTATCGAATATCCAGGAGCGAAAGTTTCAATAAGAGAGCTTTCCTGATGCCACTCTACTGGTGGTCCTATCCATTTAGATTTACTGTTAATAAGAAGGTGGTTAATAGTATAGTTATCCCCAATTATATTTGTTAAATGCTGTGTAAGAGCATCTCTCTTTAAGAAATAATTAAACCTACTATCTTTTATAAGGTTGCCGTACCCCCAAGGAGCATTACCGTTAGGTAACATTATTTTGGGAAGTAATTTACTAATATTGGAACGTATTTCTATTAATTCCTCTTCTGATAGTAGTTTCTTTATTTTAAGAAAACCGTTTTTAAAGTAGTTCATAATCTATACGTTTTACCAGCTCTGTATATAGGTCTTTACTTACATTATATGCGTGATTTATATCTAAAAGTCCATAAGTTAACCTATGGTCGTCTATAAATATACTTTCGAAATCTTTAATAGGATCTAAGTAAGAACAGTAATCTCTTAATATACAATATACAAATGGGAGGTTAATAGGATTAATATTTTTTTCTAGTAGATATTTTGCAACGAAATTAAAATTAGTAGTGTTTTTACTTATATCATAATAATCCATAAATATGTTCATGTTTTGAGAATTACCAGCAAAAAAAACATCATCAACTCTTTCATAATCTTTATCTATATTTTGAGGTATGTTTACTATTCCTAGATTGCTACTACTATTCATTAAATTATTCAGTTCATTATGTAAGGAAGATTTAGTATGGGAGGGTTTGAGAACTATGTCCGGTCTGGTGTTTATGACTAAGTCGTATTTAAAGTCGTTCTTTATCTCGTATTCTCTACGTAATTTATCTACTTCAAAAGCACTAATAAACTGTGGGTGAAATTTTAGATCCCAAACTCCATGCGATGGGTCTGGTTTTATGATAAAATCTGATTTAAGGGCAAGATTACTTTCTAGATCTTCAAATTTTCCTAATTTAGGTTTATATACTTCTTTAAACTTTTTCTTTTTAGTATACAACAATTCCCAACTTCCTCTCTTATTTAGAGATGATATTATTTTAGTACCGAGATAAGCAGAAGTTTTAACAGGTATTATATCGGCTCCATTCTCAGTATTCCAGCAATGGTAAAAGTAATCGACGTTATATTTGGCTTCAAAATAATGTTCAAAAGTTTTTTTATTTTCAATGCCGGTGCGTAGCATACCTCTTAAACAGATAGCCACTCTGGGTCTGTTATCTACCATACTTATAATTTATTTACTCTATTAATATGATTAATAACTGTTTCTGCTGCTTCTTTTTGACCTACTTCAGATGTATGCATAGAGGGCAAGGTATCGGGATACTTTAAAGCTAAATCTCCCCAACTTACTCTGACGTAATCTTCTACTGGTACTATATCTTGAATTTCTTCTTTTTCCATTGCAAGTAGGACAGGGATGTTTGCTTTTTTAGCTTTTAAATAAGAAAGCAGTAAGCAACCTACATCTTGTTTTCTCTGTATCTGGATGTCACTTATTTTAAGGTAGTAATCTCTCAGTAGTAGTAACCTTTCATCATCTTCATTAAATTTTTTATAGTAGCTACCAGAAGTATCTTCTTTTTCTAGTAACCTATCAGTATATTCAATCACTCCGTGCCAGTTTTCTGTATTTAACGTACCTTTATATTTTGGATTGTTAATGTAGGGATGGGGTATAATTTGATGGTAAGTTCCAGGTCCGTATGGAGGGTACTCATGGTAGTTTACATCTAAATTGCTTATTTGTACATTATCCCAAGAACCAGCTGCCCTTTTAATATGCTCCTTATATTTAAAGAAATTTGTACGGTGTTCACAAGTATCAGAGATAATAAGTAGATCTATATCTTTAATATTTTCTATAGCATAATCTGCTTGTAAAGCTATAGAGTAATTGGTACTGGATCCTTTAGCAAAATTTACTACTTCTCTGTTATATTCTTTTGATATAATAGGTCCCCAAGCATCATTTAGCAAATCTTTTACCCCAATTCCTATAGAAAATGAATCGCCACATATTATTATTTTTCCCATACTAGTTAGATTTATTTACTTCTTATTATATTCTCTTTAAGGTATCTAGCTATTTCTTCTGCCCAAATTTTATGTGCTTCTGGGTTAGGGTGAAGTCCGATATAAGGGGATTTAAGATTATTCTGTATAAACTCATTAAAAGTACTTACAGTTTCATTTTTTCTATAAAAATTAGGAGTTTTAATTTGGTCCCAAGATTTTTTCCAATCAAAAGTTTTAATTGAACGTTCCTTAGTAGTCTCGCTATCTATACAGTACCCTACTTCAGTTAAATTATCGATCAATTCAGTAAGATCTTGATTCCATGTACTGACATGTGAATCTTTAAACTGGTAAAATGAATTGTAAATTAAGTATTTAATATTATTTGCTATACAAAAATTTTGTAATGCTAAATTATCCATAACGTACCTAGACATGTATTCTTCTGGGTTCCATAAATACTTAACGTAAAGTTTCCAGAATTTCTTTTGATCAGGATGTACGAAGTGTTCTATATGTGGCCATAACCTAAAGGTGTGACTGTTAGGTTTACCCTTCCACCACCAACTGTTTCGTTCAGGAGAAGACCAGCCTACTATTACTATCAACTCTTCTGTAGATTTACCTGTAGATAGATATTCCTGTGTTACATAGTCTATAGTTCTCTGCAGTATAGATTTATTATCATCGGCTGGCCAAGCTAAATTTACTGTATCACAATTTAAATACTCTTTTATATAGGTAGGCCATATTCTGCTGGTTCTGTATTTAATGTTTTCTTCTAGGTAATCATACTCACCTGCATACACATCAGGTGGATACTTAGCAGTTAAAACTGGATCTACTATCTCACATCCGAAAACCCAAGAGTCTCCGTTACAAACTAATTTATATTTCATTGTATATAAAATTCTTTACTAAGTTCTACTAATTCATGATAGTTTTCCTCATAGTTTAAATTTAAATCCAAAGCAGATTTTCTTACTACTGAAAAACTATAAGGCTTATGTACTGATGTAGTATCAATATTTACTTGATGCAAATACCTAGTCATTAAAGTTCCCGGTCCAAGATGTTGCTCAGGAGATATATTGGAAGTATCACCTGGTATGTAATTGTAAGAAGGGTAAAAGCCTTTGAATCCAGCATAGGAATATAAATTAGCTGCTGTATTCATTGTGGCTGAGTCTCCCATATAGGCTACGTCATCGGTATTCGAAACAAATAATTCTCTTTCTAACTTACTGTAATGGCCTAAAGTGTATATAGTCCTATGTTGTATTTGACTGTTATCATAGTTCATTTTGCTGCTTGGTGGAAATATAATGTCCGGTCTTGTCCTTATCACCAAGTCGTAAGTAAACCTATTTTCGTTTTCAAAATCGCATTTCATTTTATTAACTCTGTAGCTAGAGTATAAAATAGGTCCCCATATATTGTGAGGGTTTACTTTTTCAAATTGCTCTACTTTTAAACCCTTTAAAGATTTTAATTTTTTTTCTATATACTCCCTTTCCACAAATGCAGGTTCAAGGTCTGTAATATACCTAGGCATAGTTTTCTCTATGCTGGTATTTAGCCATAGGTTTACATCCCAAGTATGCATAAAATAATCCACCTCAATTTCCACGCCTCCATTTTCAATTGAAGAAAAAGTTGGGCTAAAAAAAGATTGTATAGAGGGTAGGCATATTTTATAAGTTCTAGATTGTCCAGCTAGCAGTACAGCTACTTTGTATTTGGTCTTGTTATATTTCATAAACTTAAAATATTTTTAGAACCTATATCACACCCATAAGGATTTTTTTCATACGATTTCAAATTACTGAAGTAGCTATTACTTCTTGCTACTTTCGAATCAGCCTGTATAGAGTTAATAGTCAAAAACATAGTCTGTAGATACAAGCTGAAAAGAAGGTGAGGTGGAGAATTTTTTGGGTTATTACCTGATACCTCATATACATAAGGTAAGTAATCTACGTATTGACTTATAATATCATATGTGACTGAATCGCTATAAAAAAGTATATCTCCTACCGTTACAAAGGGTAAATTTTCTATTACATTAGTATGTGTAGAGTGTATATTAAATGGTTTTGGTTTTTTTAATTCATAATGAAATAAAAGAATATCGTTAAGGGTAAAAAAAGAATCATATCTCATTCTGATTACAATATCGTAAATAAAACCATTCTCTATTTCATATGCAGATTTTAGTTCTCCTGCTTTTTTTATACCGTAATATTGAGGAGCTAACCAGTCTGGAGTTCCAAAGCTTTCTACATCTTTTTTTCTATGGTTTACTATTTGTCTTAACACTCTAGTAGACATACTTTCGCTCATTTCTCTATCTTCTAATACAAAACTAATAGGATTGTAAGATTCGAATAATTCAGCTGTCTCTTCTTCCTCTATGAGTGTATGTTCATAAATCTCTCCTTTAGAAGTAGTAACTACATGATTGGAGGTAGTATTAAAATTCCATGCATGCATAAATATATCAGGAGGTGTATCAAATTCCGATATGAATTTCTTAATAGATGGTAAAGCAATTTTCCAAGCTCGGGGTTGACCGCTAAAACATATAGCTACTTTAAGGTTGGACATAACGTTTAATCATTAAACCACAAAGGGTCGTATTTTATTATATTATTTTTATTACTTGAATAATCCTTAACTTTGTAAGGAGTGGTTTCAGTAAAATCTGAAGAAAAAATAACTGATTCTGAGTCTTCTCCATATAAATAGGTTTGTTTAAATTCTTCATAGTTATCAAATAAGGAATCTAAATCAGCTTTTCCCATAAGTTTATTTTGTATATGTAACTTACTTATGTCCCCAATAAAAATGCTTGCATAATCTTCATCATACCCTTCTTTACCTTTGCCTAAATTATTACCACATCCAACCCATTTTAATGACTTTTCATAATCTATAAGATGACTGTATGGGGCTGAAATTTTATCTCCAGAAACATTAACGTAGAATTTTGAATTAAATCTAGAAATAGTTACTTTAAATACTAAATGTTTATCTGGGATTAGTGGCACGTCTATGGTTTTTTGTATAGTTCCTTCAGGTTGGTGTTCCCACCATTGGTATGAAAGGTAGAAGAACATATTACTGTTCCCATCCATTTTTGCAGAAACAAAAACTCCTTGATGCATTCCTGTTGCTCCTACTATACATCCGTTATAAAACTTAGACTGAGTAACTTTACTTCTAATAGCTTCATAGTCAGGGGCTACGACCAATGCAATAATGGATTCATCTTTAAATATTTGATCATAATTACGTTTAATCAGGTCATACTTATTATCTATACTAAATAAGTATGTATTATTTTTATCTATTCTCATTACTTTAAAGTTAAACAGTGTTCATAAAAATCTACTAATTCAGGAAAAGTATTCTTTATATCAGTTCCTCTTCTTCTGTCATGTTCCTTAAAAAACCTACCGAAGTTGCGTCTTTGAACATGTACTTTTTCTTCTTTTTTAAATTTAGAAGTCATCCAATCATAAGACCTTTTTAATTTCTGGATCTCTACATCTGAGTATCCTACTAGGTTTTCATGGAATTTAGGTGCTGCTAAAAAATCCATCTCTGCTATACTATCCCAGAGTACAGGTCCCCATATCTTATCATCAAGTATCTGTATTGTTTGATGAGCAGGATGACGTAAGTAGGAGGTATCTAAAAATACAGCGGATTTCCAATATCTGTCGTTTGATGCATATTCTAATTTAAGGTTATGTACGTTAGTAACTAACTTTTTGTAATTTGGAACGGATAAAGCATTAAAGGTAGACATTATAGTAACATTTACTCTAGGGCATTGAGTTAGTACTTTGTTCATATTATCCCACATCTTATTAAACACTAAACCGTCTCTAATATACTCTGCCTGTTCACCCCATGTATCAACAGATGTAAATAAAATAAATTCTTTTACAAGTCCTCTGTCTTCTATTATTTTAATTTTTTCAATTAATTTATCTACTAGGTTATCTGGTATACCTAAATTAGAGTTAATTGCAAGATTTAATTCTTTGTTTGGTTTATCATGCTCTATTATATAGTCTAGAACTTTCCATGTGTCTTTAGAAAGCAAAGGTTCTCCTCCTGTAATTCTGAATGTATGTAAATCTCTATACAAGTATGGCCACCATTCCCAAAATGCATCTACGTAGGGATTGTGATCTTTGTGGTGTATAGGCATTTTGTTTTCAGACTTCAGCCTACTTATATCGTTAAATTTATCATCAGTAGGGTATGCGCCGTATTTTTCTGCTTCTTGTGCCCAGGAAGAGGAGAAGGATGGACCACAGTAAGAACATTTAAAATTACAAGCATTAGAAAAAGCTACCTCTATGTAAGTAGGGTTAATATCTTCTCTCCAATTACTGTTAGCTATTTTATCAAAATGCGGTAGAGACCAAGATTCGTTGGATTTAAATACTCTGTCTGAGAATTGTTCTGAGTTATCTTCTACATTCCAGCAGTAATTACATTCTTTAGGTCTCTTACCTTCTAGCATTTCTTTCCGTTTTAATTTCTTAAAACGAGTATTGTGAAGTGCTGATGGATTATACTTTATTTCAGCTAAAGGTATTTTATGTGTAGCAGGGTGATGACATGAATGAGTTTGGCCCATCTGTAAATGTACTGTTGCTTGTGTCCATTTTGCAAGGCACATCCCACAGCCTACTTTATCTAACTTTTCTTTAGTGTTTCTGTATACATCCTCTTCTCTAATAATCTCTGTTTTTTTCATAACTCTATATTAAGCATTTTAGCCCAAGGTGTTAATTTTTGCTCACTTATTAAATTATACTCTACTTGTTTTATACCGTCTTCTTTATAGTCAATCTTTCCTTGTTGCATATTTAAAACATACCTTCTTTCATTAGCAGCGGTAGTTTCACCTTTTGACCATTTGCCGTTTACTAGTCCTTCATCTTCATGAGGTAGGCAGCGGAATTTACCTTCTCTACGGTGAGGTATAATAGCATTGTAGAGTAGCATGTCTTCCTCTACTGTTTCTACATTTTCACTTATTATATTAGTATTTTCTGAAAGTTTAAATACAGTATCTTCTTTGCTTTTTATAATTACCTCTCCTATACCACCTTTAAACCTCTTACCTGGGTAGTCTTCTTCGAAAGTAGGAGTGTATCCTAAAAATATATCGCTTTCTTTATACTTAGTACTTAGTTTACCATTATAGACTAGTGGGGAAGGAGTACCGTGTCCAAGATCTACATCTGCTTCGACGCCGTTTACAAAAAAGTTTACAGTTTTATTACGCGGGTGAAACTTAACAGTAAGCCAAGTCCATTGATTAGCATATCTTTTTATCCACATGTAATTATGTTGATGAAAAGTATTAAAAAACTGAACAGTCATAGCCCTGGAGTTATTGAATGATAATCCAAAGTCTTCTCCAGGAATTCTAAATATAGGATATTCAAAAAACTTAGCATTTCTATCTCCTATAAGATGTATCTGGGCTTTATCTTGCTGATGTTCTGCTTTGGTAAGTACTGATATTTCAAATTCTCTTTGGAAGAATCCTTTTGGTAGTACCTCTTTAGGTATTGTTACTTTAGAATCTTTACCGTTAAAGTATAAATGGGTAGGATAAGTAGGTAAATCACTATAAGTAGCGTTTGTCATACCTTCCAAGTGACATCTCCAGAAAAGATCATCGTCTTCCATACCCCAATCCCAATACTTATTCGAATAACCATTAGTTGCTTCAACCTGCTCTCTACTAAATAGAACTGCTCCACCAAAATATTCAAAATACTTTAGTTTATAGTCCATTTGTGATATTTGAGTAGCTAGATGTATTGGATTCTCTGCAGGGAAGGAGTAATCAGCATTTTCTTCTGGAATCATATCAATATCATGCCATACAATATAATCACACCCCTCTTCAAAAGCATGTTTAGCAGCTATATTTTTCATAGCACCTCTATTGAATAGTTTGTCATCTACTTGATGAGCAAAATACATTTGAAAATCTATTCCAGCATTTTTTAAATATTTTCCTACTTTAGGAATAAATTCATTTAGATGCATTTCCCTATTTCTATATGGTACACAGACTCCTAACTTCATACTCCTACTTTTAAGTGGGTTGATATCCCTTTTTTTTCTTTTTTATGTAATTTATATTTTAAATTAGATAATCCCTCATATTCTTGTTCGTTAGTATTAAGTAAAACTTCATTATTGAAGCGAAGTTGGTTCCAACGGGTCAAATCATTTTGCCATACCCCATCTTTGAATCCTAAGTCGGGGTGATAAAGTTTTTCTACTTTACCCTTTCTTCTGTGTGGTATATAACTAAAATTAAATGAATCTTGATTGAGCACCTTATTGTCTATATTAGCTTCTTTGTAAAGAACTGTGATATCTTCTTTGTATTTGTTTAAAAATTTAACTGAATCTATGGCTCCTTTAAATTTATGTTTTTTGTTATGGTCTGATCCAATATTAATGTATTTAGTTTTATTGTAGTTAAAAATGGGGTTATCTAAGATTTGTTCTCCTACTAATTCCCCATTTACATACATTTTAATTGTTTTTGACCTTGAAAAATACTCTATGTTAATAATAAAGTTTCTAAGATCAGATACATTAGAATATAAAGTGTACATTTTATTAGCTTTGTCAAAAACCTCTAAATAAAACCTTTTAAATGAAGTATACTTTAACTTAAAATCACACCCTTCTATATTGAAAACAACAAAATCATCTTTTTGAGTATCATGATTATATATAACTTCTCCTACCCTTAATTTAATTTCTACTTTAAAATCTCTAACTACAGTAATAGTGTTTTTAAATAACATATAACTATTAAACCCATTGAATATGGAGGTTGGTGTATTAGGAGGTGAATAGGTTTCTTTTATAGGTATAAGATCTAGCTCATTTTTAATACACCTGTACCTTAAATCGTCATCTTCGAACCCCCATCCCCAATATTTATTAGAAAAACCATTTATTTTTTCAAATTGGTCTGTAGGGAATAATGTTATACCTCCAAAATAGCTATCAAAAGGTAGATTTTCAGATATTAAATGTACGGGGTGTTCGCAATAAGAATAATCTATATCTAAAGGTAATATATCTACATCATGAAATACTATATGGGTGCAGTTTTGTTCCTTAGCTTCTAAAAAACCAACATTACATAATTTTCCTCGGTTAAAAGCCTTAGCATTATCTTGCTCTACTATAATTAAAGTGTAGTCGTAGTTATTTTTATTAAGGTATTCTACTATATGCTTTTTAAAGAGTTTATAATGTTCCCACCTATCTCGAAAAGGTACAACTATACCTACTTTACTCATCTTTATTTAAAGGATCTACATAATTTTGTTTCCAAAGATCTAAATACCAAGCTATTCTTTCTCCCCATTCTTCTTTATCCACTTCCTCAAACCATAGAGTTAATGCATCTAAGGAATCTGCTATCTTTTCTAGTGATTTTACTTTACGTTCTTCTAATTCTTTACTCATATTGTAACTATTTTATTTCTCAATTTACTCCAGTGTGTATAATCATTATAATTAATATAAGAAAATTCTTTTAATTCTTCAACTAAATACTCAGAATTAGTAATATCTATTTTCCAATCTGATGATCTTATAGCTTGGTACATTTTTTCATACTCTTTAGAGTAGGAATACTCCTTTTTAACATCAGCTACCTTTTTTATCCTTTCGATACAGGTAGAGTCCCACTTAAAGTGGTGTACTTGAGTAAAACATTCTTCTACCGGCATTCGTAATGGGTGTTCTTTCCCCCAACTTGTCATATTATTACCTAAATCTACATAATGCTGACCGGGGGTTACATCTATGTTTCCTTTCATTAAGGTTACCTTACTAGGACATGCACCAGACATGGGATATCGAAAGAAACCAGCCAGTGGAAATGCTTTATGTATATCTGTCTCTCTACTTACTTTAGGAAATATACCATCTTTACCTATGCGATCTATAAACCCACCGGTAACAAAGGAATAACCATGTTTATCACAGTGTTTAATGATATTATCTACATTCTCTGGGTATACTTGTAGTTCGTCATCGTCAGATACTATCCACCAGTCGTTAGGTTTAGTTATTTTAATAGAATTATAAATTTCTGTTACTCTTTTCCAGTTATATTTATTTTCTGTAAATACCATATATGGTTCTATACCTAAGTCTTGTATTTCCTGTAGTATTGTATCATTATCTGATTGTCTATAAACAGCTACATATACTTTATCCACTATATTTTCATAGTGTTTAAGCATATGAGGTAGAATATGTGTATTCTCACCAACTACTGTTACTAAATTAAGCATGTTGTAATATTGTTAAGCCAGTTGAACTAGGTTTTGTTCTATGTATACCGTTATTGAATAGATTAAATAGGTTCCATTCTTTATTCTCTTTTAATTCAGCTATAAACTTTGATGGACCGTTATTAAATGTATCAAAATGGTTTTGATCAGCAATATCCTTACTTACTATATAGTCTTTAGAGTAAGATATATCAGTATCGTGAATAGATATAATACCTTTATCAGATAATAGCTTACTATATAGTTCAAAGTCCTGTTTAATATCTTCATATGAATGTCCTGCATCAATATGTAAGTAATCGATCTTAATATCCTCTTTTACAAAGAAGTTGTAGTAAGCTTTTTCAGTAGTTTCGTTGATAATACGCGGACAGAACGTTTTTCTAAAGAAAGAATCAGGATCTAACCAGTCAACATGTCCTCCTACTTCATTAGCAGCATCTACCACTACTGTAGTCCCTATATCTCCCCAATTGTAGTCGTTATCCCCTTCAAATATACCTTGTTCATGCAAATCCATCCTAGCTTTAGTCATTATCCGGGGTATAAAGCCACCTCCTGAACCTAAACATACGCATACCTTAGCTCGCATGTACTGAATAAATGAGTATATTAGTAATCCGTCTCCTAAATCGTTATCCGTAGCTCCATGAGTCCATCTATAGTTAACTGGAATGCTTTCTAAGTATTTATTACCATTAGTGTCAATACTTTCTTTAGTATTATTGGTAATGTTATGTTTAATATAGTTTTTATCTAATATACTCATCAGCCTCTATTTAGTTTGCTTATTATTTGCATATCTACATTACTACCATTAGTAATAACTCTTCTTAAAGGTTCTATTTCATTAATATAGTTAAAACCATCTAAAGATCCTACTATTTTAGGTTTATCCATCCAGTAATGTCTAAAGTGTAAAGGTATTACAGCTGTATCTATAAGACCTTTGGTTCCTTTAATCCATCTTCTATCATTGCAGTGCCAAATATCCGGTATTAAGCATTGATATTCTATATTATGAAGATCTAGTAAGTGTTTGAGTAGTAATTGTTCTGCATAAACTAAGTAGTTAGAGTTGGGAGCTTTTAGTTTAGTAAACTCTTTCATTAGCTCTAGTGAGGTATTAGCATAAGAACGGGCAAATGCAGGGTTAGGGTAGTAATTAAAGCAGCAATTAACTGAGTTAGTATTAGGACGGTTGAGTATATGTCTAGTTCGTTTAACATACTCGTCCATTACGCTTGGATAGTAACTTTCTCCATTTTCTGCGTGACCTACTATAACTTTATCTTTAAGGTACATTTCAAAGCTTTTATATACTACGAAATCGTGGTCTAACACTACTGAAGGTTCTGTAATACCGGAAAGTATTTCTAATTTAGAACTTGCCCAGAAGACATTCTTGTCTATTTGCTGATTAAATGAAACTCTGTGTACCTTATCCCATATATCTATTGCGTTTATATCTGAAAGGAATGAATGGGTCATTTTATCACAATACAACACAGTATTAGTGTTTGGATTATGTTTTTTCCATTGGATTGCTGAAGTTAAAAGTAGATTTACTTTTAGTTCAGTATAAAAGCTAGAGTGTTTTTTGATATTTTCTAATATCCATATAACATTTACCATTAAAACTTATTTTCTTATTAACAAATAGTACCGGATGTTATTACTCCTGAGCTATTCACTGTCATTACTGAGGTACCATCTGAGTATTTACCTGCTGTTACTGGTGTTACTAAAGTAGCGGATGTATAGTAGGCATATGCATCGTCAAAGTCAGAGCCATCTGCTGCATTCCAGTATACTGTTACGTTAGTAGATTGTGCACATGCTGTAGATGCATCTGAAGCATGGAATCCTAAACTTGCATTGTTACTACTTGGGGATGTAGCCCAACAGTAGAAATTAGTTACGCCTGTATGATCTGTAGCAGTTAAATTTAAAGTAGCAGATGTTGATATAGTAGTACTTCCTCCCGTATCTGATGTCCATTTTTCGAACACATACGGGTAAGTTGGGGTAGCAACTAATCTTACTGTTGTATTGTCATTATACGAGTTGTTTTTAATAGCTAATGAACTACCAGCACTAACTGTACCGCTTGTATAAGGTAGTGTAACTTGTGCCGATATGTTAGTCTTCGTTACTACGTTACCGTAAAATAGTTTATTAGCTTTTAATTCACTATTAACGCTAAGGTTGGTAGCTCCAGGATCAGTAACTATTTCTCTGGCCCATCCTGCTGAACCGGATGTAGAAATATTACTATCACCATCAACGTTATTAGCCCAGTCATCTGTACTGCTCCAAGTTATGTTTGTATTGCCGTATTCGTGAACTGCCATTTTACTCTTTTTTTATTTCTATATCAGGAAAAGTATTCAAAAGTTCTTCCTTAACTTTATTGTAACAGAATCCAAATATGTCTTTCTGTATAGCATCTAAAGCTGGTATTGAATATTCTTTTTCTTCTTCTCCTATTTTAATATTCTTCTCTATTTCTACTTCTCGATACTTAGTAATTTCTTCACCTTCTTCGTCGAAACTAACATAAGGAACGTTCTCTTTTACTAGTCCTTTAGTATAAATAGGCTCTTTGATCAGTACTTTTTGAGTTAGATCTAGCTTTAAAACCGAAGGCAGTCTAAGTTCTTTACCTTCTGGGTTTTCATCGTTATATATAATTATTTCATATGAAATACTGTCTACCGGTTCAGTTTTTTCTAAATTACTATAGTAGCTCAAGCTAATAATTACTCTATTAACTTCTTTTTGAATAGTTATTTGACTTATTCTACAGTATATAGACTTAGTTGAACCTTTTACAGTATCTGTATCTAAATTAAATAGTAATCCCATTATATATATCTTGTTTTAGATGAATTATATACCTGGTATATTTCGGAATCCGTCAAAACCTTTTCATAGTACATAAATTGATTTAAATCACCTGCCATATTTCCATATGTATTAGTCCAACTTCCCCACCTCATAGTACCCGATCCATCAGGGTTATCATGGGATGAATTTGAATTTCCTGTTTGCTTTAAAACTCCGTCTATATAAAATTTTGTTGTTTGAACTCCCACATCAGGACCAGTAGTAGTATAAGCTCTCATATGCCAATTTCCATCATTTGCACCATGGTTGCTAATGGTAGAAAAACCATTGGTACCACCTGCATCAGAATAGTTAAGTACTCCGTGACTAGCAGAAGTACCACTGGGTGACATATAAAAAGAAGTTCGTCCATTAAAACCTCCGCCGTATATATTCTCTGATTGCTGTCCTGAATTGTCAAATTTAAACCATGATATAACAGTATAGGAGTCGACCCTATCTACATTGACATTACCTCTCCAGGTAGTATCCCTATTGACTGAACCTGCATAGGCATTGTGTCTCAATACTAAGTTACCTTTATGACTTACAATGTCTTGATAGTCTGATGAAGCTACGTCGTTGTAAAAATGTGCAATTGTATAATCTGTAATAAGATTATATAACTTTGTACTAGAAGGTAATCCTGTATCTACAACTGCTGCTTGATAACATTTTGGGTTAGCTACATCAATTAATACCTTTAGTTCGTCAAGTGGTATAGTAGGTCCTGTATACATTATAATCCGAATCTTGATTTATGTGCTAAGAAGTTTTGAGCTGCTTCTGCTGCGTTTAATTTTTTATTATAAAAGTAAATTGGCCCCATATATCCTGACCATTCACTACTAGTAGTATATCTTGTACCAATTCTATAGTTTATGCCAAAATCTTCATCTGGTGAGGATGATGTTGATAATACTACCTCTACTCCGTTTATATATAATTGTGAACCAGTACTATCAGAAGTAGCAACTATATGTATCCATTTATTAATAAAAGCAGTTGCCCCCGAATTATAAGAACCTTCAAAATTATATCTTAAATTATTTGTCCAATTTATATTATAACTTGAATAATTTGATAAAAACCAAGCTCCACTGTTGTTTCTTCCATCTGTTATATATTGAGTAGCAGAAGAGTTTTTGTAGAGCCACATAGAGATTGCTGAAGATGTTGTACTTCCTAAATTTCCATCTATATTTATTCCCTTACTTCCAACAAAGTCAAATACCCCGCCTTTTGTAGAATTATA
>Ga0181400_1000182_pt1 | contig 25667 bp, 15 predicted proteins | sample 23SPOviralmetaG_FD_130129 | JGI IMG/M metagenome (GOLD analysis project Ga0181400, IMG submission 130129) | Marine viral communities from the oligotrophic San Pedro Time Series (SPOT) site, San Pedro Channel, CA, USA - 23 SPOT_SRF_2011-06-22 | ecosystem: Environmental > Aquatic > Marine > Strait...
TGCAATATTAGAATTATTTCGTAAAAGAGAAAATTTAGAAATATTTAATAAAAAAGCATTATATATTTACATTAGAGAAATAATGGCTAGCCATGGTCTAGAAGTTAAAACTCCAAAAATAACTAAAATAGCTACTAAATTATATGGGTTATTTAAAGGTAGTTATATTTTTTATTTAGAAACAGGATATATAGACTTCGAAAAATCTTAATTAATCATATTTATACATGAACCAAACGTATAACTATGAGCCATTTAGACAAAAACATATTCGGTAAAAAATCATACTCAGATTTACTTAAAGAAATTTACGACAATCAAAAGAAGAAAGAAACACAAATTAGTGCATTAATCAACGAATTAAAGCCACTAATCAGTGATATAGGTGATGCTACAATGATTGTGCCACTCATCAAAGAATACATGGAATTAGGCATTAAAAATGATGAAGCACTTATAAAAGTAGCTACAATTTTTCAACGTATATTTGCAAATGAAGGTAATGAAGATAATGGGTTTGGTATAAGTGAAGCTGAAAAAGAACAATTATTAAACGAAATACAAAATTTACAATTACCACCTAAAAAAGAAGATTAATGGGACTTGAATATGGTTTAACAGCAAATAGGGAAGTTCCAACAGATGTACGAACCAGTGGAATATCTCAAATACCTGATGTAATTTCGACTCTTCAAAATTCCACTCAAGTAGGAAGAGTAAAAGATATTATTTTAAATGATAAATTTCCAGAAATTGAAAAATATGGGGGTTATAGTGCTATTGGAAGTATATTTTTTACTGTGCAAGGATTCAAATCAGGTGGTTTTGATATAGCTAAACCTTTATTTCCCCAATCTACATATTATCCTTTAAAAGAGGAATTAGTTTATATTCTTCATCTCCCAGATACTAGTATTGGAGAACAAGATTCAAATAAATCTTTTTATTATTTAAATGTTATAAACGTATGGAATGCTCCTAACCATAATGCTTTTCCTGAAGAAAAAGTAAAAGATATAGCAAGAAGACAAAATGAATATGAAAATAATAATTTAACAAATTCCCCACAAATAAATTCAACATATCCTCCTTATGATGATGATAAAGATATATTTGAAAGTGATTTAAATTTAAATCAAAATACTTTTTTTGAAAGAGAAAATATTCATCCTTTACAACCCTTTTCTGGAGATAGTATATATCAAGGTAGGTGGGGTAATAGTATACGATTAGGTAGTACTGCAAAAGCTTCGGGATCTGAGGCTTTAAATAATTGGTCTAATGTTGGTAAAAATGGTGATCCTATTACATTATTAAGAAATGGTCAACCTTCGGGATCATTAGATGAAGGGTGGATACCTATAACTGAAGATATTAATAAAGATTTGTCATCTATATATTTAACTTCCACTCAAAAACTACCTATAAATGCTTCTAGTCAAGATTACTCTTCTTATAAAGATGCTCCATCATCTCCAAATTCTTATACAAAAAACCAAGTTATAATAAACTCAGGTCGTTTACTTTTTAATTCTATTGATGATCATATATTATTAAGTTCTAAAAAAACTATTAATCTTAATTCAAAAAAAGGATTAAATTTTGATACCTCTGAAAGTTTTATAGTAAATGTTGGGGATGAAGTTTTATTAGGTTCAAAGGATGCTTGTGAGTCTTTAGTTTTAGGAGATACTTTAAAAGATAATTTAGATTTTGTACTTTCTGTTTTAATGCAATTGGTAGACACTCTTCAATATTCTTCATTATATCCTGGGGGATTGCCTATTCCTGATAGTGCAATTTCCGTCCAAGCTCAAAATTGTCTTCAAGCTTTAAAAATTGTTAAAGATGGTTTACCTAATATATTGTCTGATAAATGTAAAACAGAGTAAATGGCAGAACTTTTTAGTACCGGAGAATCTCAAGCAACTGCTACAGACCAGGATCAAATAGATGCAATTTATCCTTTAACCTATACAGTAGTTAAAGGAGATTGGATTGTTAAAATAGCAAGAAATCATAGGGTTTATTGTTCAAGTTTTAATGATGGTAAAGGAGGAATGTTAGATGATGTTGTAAGAGGCGATCAAATTATAGATGCTAATTTAGAATATTTGCTTGGTAGAAGTGGTTATAGTTCAAAGGGAGAATTATTAGAAGATGAAGATTTTCTAAAAATAGGAGACCAACTTACTATCCCAGGTTTTATATGCCCAATCCTCCCAGAAGTAAATACGGATCCTGAAGTATTAAAAGAATTTACATTATGTTCTAAAACTGACGGTATTATTGGGACTTTACAAGTAATTAAATACCCAAATGAAGAAGATTTATCTGTAATATCTTATTTAAAAAATTTCCCTGAGGGTTATGTCCAAGAATATACCTATGGATCTACTCAACCTTATAATCCTGATTTTAAAGTAGTAGCTGAAAAATATATATCAGAAGATCTTAACCCAGATTTAAAAGAAATAATGTTAACTGGGGATATGGAAATATGTAAAAAGAAACCTTATAAAATAGAAGGAAAAATTATAACAAGTTTATTTACTAAAGCCCCAGATCGAGGTTGTGGTTCCCCTATAGAAGGAGTAGAAATTGAAGATGAAAATGGTTCTAAAACAGTTACAGATAAAAATGGAGATTTTATTCTAGAAGGTACATATGAGGAAGAATTCTTACTCGGTAAAGAAATAGTAGAAGCTGAAGTTATTGACATATATTCACCACCTCCAAGAGAACCAATATTAACATCACCCACATCATCAATTCCTGAATTACGAACTATAGATGAGGAAAATAATACTCCCCCAAAGAAAAAAAGAAAAAAATTTTCATGGAATTTTAGTTGGCCTTCATTTTCATTAAATATTAATTTTAGAAAAATTGAATGGAAAAATAATAGGAACCGTTTTATTAAACAATTTGAGGATGAAGAAGAAGAATATAAAAAAAATAAAGATAAAATAAAAAAAGAAAAACCTGAAAAACCTAAAAAATTTAAACCTGAAAAACCTGTAAAAATAAAAACAAAAAAAATTAAAGGTAAAACAGTTAAATTACCCCCACCTGTAACTTCGGAACCTGAAGATCCAAAAGAAAAAAGAAGAAAAGAAAGAGATAAAAGAATTAAAAAACAAAAAGAAAAAGAAGAAAAAACACCTAAAATAAAAACACCTAAAATAAAAATTCCAAGGGATAAAACCCCAAAGATTAAAACCCCAAAATTAAAAGTTCCAAAAGTACCGGGCCTTCCTGAAATACCAGAATCACCAGATCCACCCAAAGTCCCAAAAATAAAAATTGGAAAAAAAGGATGGTGTAAAAAAGAAATTTCATTAATAGGTTTAAATGGGCTTATTAGACCTTCTTTAGGTGTAATCCAATTAGATCCTTTTACCCCTAATTTTCCTAAATTACAAAAACCTAATTTTATACTCCCTGATATTGAATTAAAAAAATTATCATTACCTAAAATAAATTTAGAAATGAGATTTCAACTAGAGATGAATAAAATTATTAATAATATAAAAACAAGATTATTAGGAGCTATAGCTGCTTTATTAGCTAGATTTAATATTTGTGATATACCTAAAGCTATAGCTTTGTTAGCTGCAGGAATTAGATTTAAAGATTTAGGACTTGCTTGTCCTGAAGACCCAGAAGAATTAAAAAAACTAATCCAAAAAAGAAATAAATTAACTAAAGCAGTTAATAATATATATAAATTTTTAGATAAAATAAATATAACAGTAACATCTACCCAACAATTAATTACAGTTGCAGATGCATTACTGATTGCAGCTCAAATTTTAACTTTTATACCATCTACATTAGCAACCCCAATACCCTCAGCTTCTTCAAATATAGTAGAAGGAGGTAAAAGACAATTAAAAAAATATGGTTTATTACTCCCTGGAATTGCTTCTATTATAGCTCTTTTATTAAGTTTATTAGTAAAAGTACTACAAATGTTAGCTTTACTGGATAATGCTATAGAATCTTGTACTGAAGAAGAACAAAAAGAAAAAGAAAATAGCAATCCTAATACTCCCTATCTAGGGAACAATTTTAATGAACAATTAATTCAAAATCAATTATTATTAGATACATTCCAACAGTCCCTTCAGGGGGAAAAAGTAGTAACTAATGTAAATGGGTTTGAAATGGATGTAATAACTGTTGATAATGTAGAAATTCAAGGAGAAAAAAGAAGACAAGCTATAGCTAAAAATAAAGCGGGAGTAATTATGCTTAGAGGAGAAGCTTCATTTTCTTCAAATGATCAAATATTAATAGATGAATTAATATTTTACATTAAACAAAATGATTTAAAAGCAGATTAATTTAATATTTATAACAAACACAATAATGAAAACTGAAGCACTTAAAAAAATAATTAAAGAAGCCGTTAGAGAGGCTATACAAGAAGAGCTAAAGGAAGTTTTACTAGAAGCAGTTAAAGCACCTAAAGCTGTAGTTACCCAACCAATACAAGAAAGTATTACATCACCAACTACACTCACTGTTACACAAACACCTAAAAAATCTTTAAAAGAACAAAGACAATCCTATTTAGATATTATAGGTGAAACAGGATTAAATATGAATAGTACACATGCTCAAGGATTTGGCAATAAACCATTTAATCCTCAAGGAGTAGGTGATACAACATCACCAAATGGAGCTTTACCTAGTGGAGAAGTTAATATGAATCAAATAATGGGATTAATGACTAAATAATGGCATTTGGAGCACAACAAATATCACCAATAGACCTTAATAAAAGTGCCGCTGTAGGAGTAAATTTACCTTTTACAGGACCTAATTCGGTATCAAATAATGCTGCTACAGGCTCAGCAGTATTTACAACTGCACCATCTAACCAAAACACCCCATTTGATCCTAATTTTATTACTTCAGAAGCTCTTAAAAATAATTTAATTAATTATTTTCTTACAAACCCAGGAGAAAGACCCTTAAACCCTACATTTGGAGGTGGTCTAAGAAACTATATTTTTGAACAAATAACCACAGGAAATTTAAAATTTTTACAAAGTAAAATCCAAAAAGATTTAGATTTAATTTTCCCTAGAGTTAATCTTCAAAATTTAAAAGTTACAGGTCAAGAAGATAGTAATAGTATTAATATATCTTTAACATATAAAGTTACTAATACTAATATAAATGATACTATAAATCTGAATTTTACATAATGGCAACTAAAATAAATAGAGATATAAAATATTTAAATAGAGATTTTTCTGATATTAGGTCTAAACTAATTGAATTTTCTCAAACCTATTTTCCTAATACTTATAATGATTTTTCTCCTACATCACCTGGAATGATGTTTATGGAGCAAGCAGCTTATGTAGGTGATGTAATGTCATTTTATTTAGATAACCAATTACAAGAAACATATACTACATTAGCTAGACAAACAAATAATTTATATGAGTTAGCTTATATGTTTGGTTATAAACCTAAATCAACAAAAGCAGCTCAAACTATTATTGATATATACCAACAAGTACCTGCTAAAGCTGATGGCACTCCCAATTTTAATTATTCTTTAACTCTTAATGAAAATTCTTCAATAAGTTCAACAACAAACACATCAAATACTTTTTTAATACAAGATAAATGTGATTTTAGCTTTTCAAGTTCATTAGATCCTACTGAAATTTCCGTATATGAAGTAATAGGCAGCTCCCCAGCATATTTTTTATTAAAAAAACAAAGAAATGCAATTTCAGCAACCGTAAAAACAGAAACTTTTAATTTTGGAATTCCTCAACAATTTCAAACAGTTAATATTCAAGCTGATAATATTATAAAAATATTAGATATTACAGATTCTGATGGTAATGTATGGAATGAAGTAGATTATTTAGGTCAAGAAATGATATTTAATAGTATAAAAAACACTAACCCTAATGACCCTAATAATGTAGCAAATGTAGGTGAAGTACCTTATTTGTTACAATTAAAAAAATGTCAAAGACGTTTTGCTACAAGATTAACTTCTGAAAATAATTTACAAATTCAATTTGGAGCAGGTAACCCAAATGACACAGATGAATTAATTACACCTAACCCAAACAATGTAGGTATAGGTTTACCATTTGAACAAGATAAACTTACAACAGCATATTCACCTACAAACTTTTTATTTACAAACACATATGGTATAGCACCATCAAATACTACTTTAACTGTAAGATATTTAACTGGTGGTGGGTTATCTTCAAATATTCCAAGTGGTAATTTAACTAATTTAGATAAAAATAATTTAAAATTTAACAACCCAGGTTTAACTCCAGCTACATCTAATTATGTTTTTAATTCTGTTTCATGTAATAATTCATCTGCAGCTTCAGGAGGAGCAGGACCTGATACAGATGAACAAATTAGACAAAATACTTTAATGCAGATAGCGGCTCAACAAAGAACAGTTACATTAGATGATTATAAAGTAAGGGCTATGAGTATGCCATCGGATTTTGGAACTGTATCTAAAATATACATAGAAAAACCCACATTAGATAATCAAACATCTACCGTCGAAACTTTGTGTATGTATATTTTATCCCAAAACACAGCAGGACAATTTACATATGCATCTTCAGCTTTAAAGAAAAATTTAAGAACTTATTTATCTCAATATAAAATGATAGGTGATAGTATAGATATAAAAAATATTTATATTATTAATATAGGTATTGATTTTGAGGTAGTGGTTTTACCTAATTTTATAAATAGTCAAGTAATATTATCATGTATTGATGTGTTATCAAATTGTTTTAAAAGAGAAGATTGGCAAGTAAACCAACCTATTTTAATAAATGATTTATTTGTTAAATTAGATAGAGTAGAAGGTGTACAAACTGTTAAAAATATTAAATTTTCAAATAAAGTAGGAACTTCTTTAGGATATTCTCAATATGCTTACGATATAGAAGGAGCAACTCAAAATGGGGTAATATATCCTAGTTTAGATCCCTCAATATTTGAAATTAGAAATTTTAATAAAGATATTAAAGGAAGAGTAGTACCATTATAAAAAATAAATTATGCCTATTAACCCAAACGACAAACTTATTAAAGATTTTGGACCTGGAAGAAATCCTGGTTTGAGAGATTCTTTAAACCAAACCAATTTAGATGTTGAAAATCCTTTAGTGGATGGTGGTCCTAATCATTTTCCCGACTATGAACATTTTCAAAAATATACTCCTAATAAAACATATTTAGATACTTTTGAAGAAGCAGCAAGTGTTAATAGCCTTTTTGGTACAACCGATAATCCTGATATTTTAAAGCCTAACAATATATTTAAAGATGGTACAAGTTTAGATATTGAAAATCCACTTCCCGATGGGGGTCCAAATAGAACAAATGCAGGGGCTAGTAATATTCCTAATGGTAATTATACTAATGTAGGTACTAATGGTGTAGTATTAGATAAAAATGGTAATCCTACTAGTGTAGAATTACACAGATATCTTCCAAATAAAAAATATATAAATAGTTTAAGTCCCACATATAAACCTTCTAATTCCTAAAAATGGCAATTTATAAACTTTTTCCATATAAAGATGCTACATTATATTCATTTTACCCAGATATGAATACAGGAATAGATCCTATTACAACTATATCTAATTTAAATATAGCAGTAGATTCTAATCCCCAAGTAGCTAGATTTTTAACTGAATTTGTACAAGAAGAAATAACAGATGTTATAAATAATAAAATCTCAGGATCACAATGGGATGTAGATTTTAGATCTTACATAGCTACTGCTCAAGGTGTAGTTGAAGCTACTGATATATCAGTTCATCCTTTAGCTCAATTTTGGTATAATGGAACTGGAACATACTTAGATCAACCTATTACGACAGATGGTTGTGCTTGGTATTCACCTTATTTTAAAAACTCAGGAATAGCATGGTCAGGTAGTGGTACAGATAATACTAATCATTATGTTACAAGTTCATTTAATTCAAATTTTGTAATGGCAGGAGGTGGTGCTTGGTACCATAGTGGTTCTGATGGTACTTTATATGCTGTAACACAATCATTTGATACAAGATCAACAAAAGATTTAAAAGTAAATGCTAAAACTGTAGTAGAAAAATGGTATAGTGGTTCATTTGAAAACAACGGATTTATTACTAAATGGGAAAATAGTGTAGAATTTAATCAAAATAAACAAATACAACCTGTAATGCAGTTTTATAGTGTTGATACTAATACTATATATCCACCACAATTAGAATTTAAATGGAGAGATTATCAAAGCGTATTAACAGGATCTGCTACAGCTAGTATAGTAGATACTACTAATTTAATATCTTCATTAGCTGAAAACCCAGGAAAATTTACTCCTGAAAGTGTAAATAGATTTAGATTTAATGTTGCACCTAAATATCCTATTAAAATTTATACTACTGAATCTCAATTTACAGGAACAAACTATTTACCAACAGCTTCATATTATGCTATAAAAGATTTGGATACTAATGAATACGTTGTAGATTATGATACGACATATACACAATTAAGTTCTGACAGTAAAGGAAATTATTTTGATGTTTATATGAATGGATTAGAACCAGAAAGATATTATAAAATATGTGTTAAATCTAATATAAATGGCTCTACACTAATATTAGATGATGATTATTATTTTAAAATAGTAAATACATTATAATGGCAGAAAAAATAAAATTAAATAAGGAAGTTTTTAATAAAAGAGACTATGTTAAAGCTATAGATACTTCCTTTTCAGAATTAGGGGTAGAAAGAGCTGAAGATATTATTTTAAACCAACCAACAATTGAAGAATTCTTTAATTTATACGATGAATTGTTTTATGAAATAAATGAATTAGGGGATACTAATTCTCATGAATTTCTTATAAAAACTAGTTCTGAATATATAAATTTTGATGCAAATGATGAATTAGTAGAAGCTTTACAAAAAGAAATAGCTGAACTAAGAGAAGAACTTTTAGAAACTCAACAACAATTAGCAGGTGCTAATCCTTCTTAAATATAATTTTAGATAAAAACACATGGCTAAAGAAATCGAAATAAGTGCATATCAAAATTCTTTCCAAAATTATAAGGGAAAAGATACTGGTATTATTAATACTTTTGACCGTAATTTTTCTTTAATACCTAATAGTTATATAGAATTTTTTGGATATAATCTTCAAAAAAATCTACTTTTTTCGGATTTAAACTATTCAAATTATAGTCAATATGTAGATTCTTTAGAAGGAAATTCAACTGAAGTAACTGAAATTAATATTTCCCCTTCAGAAGATTTAGAAAAAAAGGGATTTGATAAAGGTACCTTTATCACATATTATAATTTTTTAACAAAAAGAGTAGGTGATTTTATAGATCCTTTATTTATAAGCCAAATTTCATCTGATAGAACTGAAATAAGATTAGATAGTAATCTTTTATCAACAATTAATCTAGTAAACCAAACAAACGACTTTATTGTTTTTAGAGAACAACAACCTTATTTTGTAGATTTTTATTTAAATTTTGGGAATAATGAACTTCTTATATCTAATAATATTAAATTAGAAGATGAAAATTCACCCAACCCTACAATTCTAATCAAATTATACAGCCCTTTACCTGAAAAATTTGAATTAAATGATACACTTTGGGTTGTAACTAACTACTCAGAACCAGAAGCATTTCAAGTTTCATTTCCATTACCAAGTTTTGATAGTCAAGTTAATAGTATTCAAATAGCAGGTCCAAATTTTTCAATTCCTATTAAAAATGAAGTTAATAATTCTTCACAAAATCTTACAAAAGATGACATATTATTAGGGGCCGCAAGTAGTTCTTACAATCAGTTACAAAATCTAATATCATCTTCAAAAATTAATATTGATGTAGATTATGAAAACTATAATGATTTTGTACATTTTAGTTCTTTAGAAACTAGACTACAAAATTTTAATTACAAATTATCATTATTAGAAAACTATTCTTCTTCTTTAGCAGGATTAGAAGGAGTTTCCAGTTCTTTTTCTTCTACTCAAATATTAAATAATAAAACCACAAACATTATTTCAAATTTTGATGGTTATGAATATTTTTTATATTATACTAGTGGTTCTCAAGCTTGGCCTAAAACATCTTCTAATCCCCCTTATAAATTAGCTAAAACTGACAGTTTAGAAGCTTTAACTTGGTTAGGTAATCCTAATGAAAATGAAACCTACTATGGAGGGCAACTTTTATCTGCATCTAATTTTGATAATGCTAACCCAGATTTGCTTAAAAAATCAATTCCAGAATATTTAAAAGAAGACTCTGCTAATCAACCATATGAATTGTTTATTGATATGGTTGCTCAATATTATGATAGTGTTTGGTTATATACAAAAGACATTACTCAAAAATACAATGCAGATAATAGACTAGATTTTGGGATATCTAAAGATTTAGTAGCAGATGCTATTAGAGATTTTGGTATTAAACTATACCAAAATAGTTTTTCAAATCAAGAATTATACACAGCATTCTTAGGAATGACCCCAGAAGGTTCATTATTCCCATTTCCAGAAATAACAGGATCAATGCCTGTATCTACAGGAATGGAATTTGTAGATACATTAATATCAGCATCAAATGATGTGATATCAATGGATGATACTAATAAATCTTTATATAAAAGAATTTATCACAACATCCCATATCTGCTTAAAACAAAAGGAACTCTTACTGGGTTACGAGCATTAATAACTTCATATGGTATACCTGATACTATACTAAAAATATCTGAATTCGGCGGTAAAGATAAGGTAAATGCTAATGATTATGATTTATATTTTAATAATTTTAATTATGCTTTAGAAGTAGGACCTGATTCTACTAATGGAAATTTTTTAAGTAGTTCATTTGATTTTAATAGTAATTTTAATGCTACTAATGATAGACCAAAAACAATAGAATTCAGATTTAAAACTGAAAAATTCCCCCCAACAAATTTATCCCAATCTTTATTCACTTTAGAATACCCAGGAGGAGGACAATTTTTAGATATAGTACTAGAATACTCTGGATCAGGTTTAACAAGTAGTTCGTTATATGATGGTTCTATTAAAGATCCAAATTATCAATATGGTAATTTAAAGCTTATCCCATCCACAGGAACACCTAATAATTCTGCTAGTATATACTTACCATTCTTTGATGGTAATTGGTGGTCAGTTAAATTAGATAATGATTTATCTACTAATTTTACTATGAGTGCTGGTAATTCAATATATAATGGATTAGATGGAACATCAATAGGTTATTTTAATAGTGTAACTAAAACAGCATCACATGCAGGTTATGCTAATAATACTAAAATGTATCTTGCTACCTCTTCTTTATACCCAGGATTTTCAGGTTCTGTACAAGAATTAAGATGTTATAAAGATATAGTTAGTGAAAGTGTATTCAAAGATTATATAATGAATCCACTATCTTTTGAAGGTAATGGAATTAATAGTGCACCTGATCAATTGATGTTTAGGGCTGCTTTAGGGAGTGAATTAGATATTACTACTAGTTCTTCCATTCACCCTAAAGTAACTGGGTCTTGGGCTATTACTTCATCTTTTACTAATAATAGTAATTTTTATATTAATAATACTCCTTCTTATAATCCTAACACTGAAACATTCTTTTTAGATCAACCCGCTGTAGGTATTAAAAATAGAGTAAATGATAAAATTAAATCTACAAATGACACTTTACCCTCAGGTAATGTATTATCACCTATTCGTAGATTATCCCAAACAATAGAAGCAAGTGCATCATATACTGATAATATCAATTATTTAGAGGTAGCATTTTCACCCCAAAACCAAATTAATGATGATATTATAGGACAAATGGGCCACTTTAATATTGGTGATTATATAGGTGACCCTGCTCAAAGGTTTACAGGTAATAATTATCCTGATTTAAATAATTTAAGTGAAGAATACTTTAAAAAATATATTAAACAATATGATTTAGTAGATTTTGTTAGGTTAATAAAATTCTTTGATAATTCATTGTTTAAAATGATTAAAGATTTTATACCTTCAAGAACAAGTTTATCCTCAGGTTTAGTAATAAAGCAACACCTATTAGAAAGGAATAAATACCCCCAACCTCAAGTATCATATTCAAATGAATCAGAAATACTAGGTTCTATAACATCTCATAAGGTGTGGAATACTGCTTCACAAACAACTGAAATGTCTTCATCTTTAATAGAAAATTTTAATGGTGGAGCCGCAGGTATGTTTAACCAATTTAACAGTGAAAGTTTTTCACCTGGAGGAATAAATAACCTTTCTATAACTCAAAGTTGGAGTGTTACAACTCCTTCATTATCTGGTAGTATAACTACTATACATGATTCACAAGATGAATTTTATAATGGTGAATTAAGTGGGTCTTTAATAGTAGCTACTAATGGAGAATTAAACCCACATTGTGAACAATTTAAAGCAGTTTCTTTTAAAGGAGCTAATTATAATTTACGATTATATTTTGAAAACTCAGGATCTAATGAAAATGATTTCCTCAACCCAAATAATCAACCTCTCCCAGGTTTTATTTCTTTATATTATGGAAGTGTACCTACATCATCATTATCAGGCAATTAAGTAAGTATTATGGCAGATAGAGTAAAATATATTAAAATAGCAGTTAAGGATAAAGATAATTTATCTTTAACTAATGAACTTAGGAATCTAACAGAAATAACAATTCCTTATTCTAACGGAAATGAAGTTAGATACCCTGTTGAATCTATTACACCAGGAGATAATTTTTATTTATATGTTGTTGGTGATGCGAATTATAACCCTAATAATGCTGATGCTAGTAATTTATTATATAACTTTTCAGGCTCACTAATAACTGCTCCATTTGCTCAAGAGATTGGAATGGGATATTTTACTTTTACCCCAAACCCAAATCCTTTAAACATAACACAATCTGTTGTTGATAATTTAAATTTTTATACTACAACTGTGAGTCGTTATAATGGTATACCAAATCTAAAACCTAATGCTCCTTCTGAAACTATTGGGGTTTATCAATTAAATACTTATCCTCAAAAAGATTTAATTGTAAGATTTAAAGGTAGTGTAACTGATGATGGTAGTAGTGGAAATTCTTGGTATTTAGGTATAGGATTTGGATCAAGTGTTAATTACTTATTAGAACCTTATAATATACCTGATAATCTGACTCAATCTATGTCCCCAGGTAGCTCCAATACTTCTTTTAATATACAAGGAATTATACCTTCACAATCATTAAAACCAGGTGATTTTATATTTCCTTATTCATCTAATCCTTTTACAATAAACCAAGGAGATGCTTCTGAAATGGCTTTTGATGCTGGAACTTTTTTTACAGTTGAATCTAATGCTGCTGTAGAAAATATCATTAATAAAACAATAATTTCACCTGCCTTTACAACACGATTTAAAGGTAGTAACTGTGATATATTACTTAATAACGTAGAATTATATAGAGAAAACCCATTTTTACAAGATATTGATTACTCAGAAAATCCCTTAGTTCCCGTTAATAATAATTTAATTATAAGTGGTACAGCTGCTAGGGGAACTGTTCCTGAATCATATTATACATCTTTAGCACAAACTAGAATTAGATATACAGGAGTAAAAAATCAATCTAGTGATGTTAATGTATATAACCCAAATGCAGGAACTTCATCTTTTGGAGAACCTATTAACATAGGAACATATGGTCAAGTTCCTTCAATAGACTCTTTAGATGTAAATATTTATGAATTTGAGTGGGGAGGAGGAACAAATCCTGAAATTCAAGGTTATGGAGCGGTTAAAATGGGAAAAATATTACAAGTAAGTTCTAAAGATTTAGTTAAAACTATAAACCCTAGTGCAAATTTAAAAACCAAAACATTACCTACATATTTACCTATCCCTGCTATTCCTTCTTCATGGAATCGAAATTCTACATATAGACAAACAGTAAGTGATTATTATCTTGTATTAAATGGTAATAATAAAACAAATGATGAAATATCTATGTTTGCTTATCCAAACCAACCAAATGCAGGTTCAAACCCAACCCTTCCCCAATCAACAAAAATTTTAACTACAGAATATGGAGTTCCATTAAAGTCTAGTTTTATGATAACTTCTTCTGCTTTTGGGGATGGTGTAACTTATGGGTTAGGATTTTTACATTATAGTGATTATGCTTTAGGTCTACTTAGTTTACCTGGATTTAATATAACACAAGGAATTGAAACAACATCAGCAACTTCTTTTATACGTTTACTTGATAGTGATAATAGAACTATTAATGAAGTTGGTAATAATTATTCTGTTGGAAGAGCATATCCTACTAATTATTTATTTACAGGAAAATATCCAATCCCAGGCACTACAAATCAAACTGCTTCTTTTGGTCCTTTACAAAAATCTTTAAATGAAGGAAATAGATGGTTTGTTACTTTTTATAAAAACCTTGAAGCAGGGTTTGATTCTGACACATTAGAACCTTTAGAAATGAATCAAACTCCCTTAGGATTGAAGGGTGTTAATGAAATAGTAGGTATTGCCACATCATCCAACTCAGGCCCAACTCCTAGGAATACATTTTTACTTTTAAAAGATACTTTAGACCCTTCATTAAGTACTAGTGCAGATTCAGTAAATCAAGGAATAACTACTGGAGCAGATTATACAATAAACCAAGCTGGGTGGGCTAATGAATTTGGAAGTAATTGGCCAAATCCTGCTAACCCTGCAATAGGAGGAACTGAAGGAACTTTTTATGATATATCTGCAACTACAACATCTGGAGGAGGAAGTGGGATGACAATTAATGTTAAAATGGGTCCCCAAGCAGGAACTATAAAAAGAAATTTAGAAATATACCCAGAACCTACTAATGACCCTTTAACTAATTTAACCCCTAATTCGACATCTTCAATATTTCGTATTAGAAATGGGCTTTATCAATCCCAAGGACCTGGTACTGGGGCTTATGGGTACCTTTATTCTGATAGTAATGGAAATGTTGAAAAACTAGTAATAGCTTCAGGCTTTACAGACCCCTCAACAGGTTATTGGCGCGGGGGAGGTGTAGGATATAGTGATGGTCAAAATGTAAATGTAGGTGAAGATGGTATAGGAACTCAATGGACATTAAATTCCGCTATGATGAATAATTCTCAAAGACCTTATTTTATAAACATATTTGGGTCTAGTGTTACTGGAGGTACTATGAAGTTTGTATTACCCCAAGGTTTTGATAGCTTTGACATTGCACCAGAAATAATTAGTGTTAATAATAGTGGTGGTGGTACTTTCACATCAGGAATTAATGTAGTAGAAGTTGATAAAACTGATATTGGTAACCCTATAAATGATCTTCAACTTCAATTTCATACTTCTGATTATAATAAAATTCATAATGGAAGTTTTGCTTATAAAATTGGAGGTGGGGGATTAGGATTCTTTATATGGAAAGCTAGAGCAGTAGGAAAAAATGAATTTGTAATGGTTCAAGATTCTGTAACCGGTGGGGTAGGTGCAGGAGCTTTTACTAGTAAATACGTTCCTGATTATATAGATGAAAATTTTGAAAATATTACAAAAGAATACGGAACTAATACCTCAGGTTAAAAATAATTTGGGTTAGAAACAAATAGTATACATATTTATAACATATAATTAAACACAAATGGGATATTTAAATAATCAAGTAGTAACAGTTGATGCTATTCTTACAAAAAAAGGTAGACAACTTTTAGCTCAAAATGATGGTTCATTCAGAATAACACAATTTTCATTAGCAGATGATGAAATAGATTATACACTTTATAATCCAAATAATACCTCAGGCTCCGCATTTTATGGAGAAGCAATTGAGAATATGCCTTTATTAGAAGCATTTCCTGATGAAAGTCAAACAATGAAGTATAAATTAGCTACATTACCAAGAGGTACTGCAGTTTTACCTGTATTAGATTTAGGGTTTCCTAGTATAACTCTAAAACAAGGTGCTTCATTACCAATTACCCCACAAACATTAAATTATTTAGGTAATTCAACAATAAATGAAACTTCAGGATATACTGCTACAATAGCAGATGTTAGAACAATGTCTACTTTTAATGGTATTGGAGTTCAAAGTACAGCAGCAACACAGCAAAATACCACTTCAACAACAACATTAGGAACAAACGTATCATCAACAGTAATAGGAACTCAAATAAATTTAAGAGCAACCACAGTAAATACTTTATTTGGGTCTAACACTCAATTAAATACAACTTTAACAGTAGTAGGATTAGATAGTGGAGCTAGAGTAACAATACCTATTATAATTACTAAAACAACAAATTAATAAACAATGGGATTTAAAAGATTAGACGCTGAAGATTTTGTAGTTAGTGCGGATGCCGTACAATCTACAGCATGGTCTACAGACCAACCAACTTTAACTACATTTTTTACATCTTCAAATCAAAAAGCAGGTTCATCTGGAAATTATTATTTAAGTGTATATCAATCTAATCCTCTTAATAGTGGGGCTTCAATTCAATTTGATGTAGCTTATGGTAATGTTAATGGGAGTGGTAGTTCATATTTCAATCCTAATTACCCAAATTTATCACCTTCATCTACAATATATGGTCAATACAGATCAATGATATTAGAAGATGAAAATTCATCTTTTATTTTTGGAGACGGAGATAATACTTTAACAACAAAGGATTTTTATGTAATATCTTTAGATAGAGCTAGATATAAAGAAAGCATATTCCCAGGAACTTTAAATTTAAGCCTTAAAGGGGGAGCTACAACAATTAATTTAACTGATAATTCTAATGATGTCCTTGTTCAAAGTTTTATAGGTTCATCTAGAGTATTCCAATTAGTTTCAGGTTCTAATGGTAATGCAATTTCTGCAAATGGAGGATATGTCCCAAATTCAGGTTCTTATGGTTTAGTATTTCCTGAATTAGGAACTATACTTTTAAATCCTGATGCTATAAATGAAAAAATAAATATAGCTCCATCAAGAACAACCAACACTGGAAACCAAGTTAACCCTATTAAAGTTTTTAATGCTATTAAAGATGCAGGATCTTTTCAATTAAATTCTCAAGAAACAATTACATCAGATTATGTATTTGTTAGATCAAGAAATTCAGAATTTAATTACTCAACCAACCCTTCATTCATATCAGGTTCAACTGGGGAAGTAATATTTGATCAATTTATTAATAATCCCCAAACTTACATTACAACTGTAGGAATGTATAATGATGCAAATGAATTATTAGCAGTAGCAAAATTATCAAGACCATTACTTAAAGACTTTACAAAAGAAAGTTTAATAAGAGTAAAATTAGATTTTTAGGATGAATGAGTGTTTACAAGTCATTAACAACATCGGATGTTATATTAACTCCATTTAAAACTAATAAAAGTTTTTCTTTTTTAGGAAATAATTTTACTTCTTCTAATATTGGTATTGATAGATTTATAGGAACTAATTCTCCTTACATATCAGGATCAGATACAACAGGTCAAATTGTCTCACAGTCTAAATCTTTAGTATATGATTCAATAAAACAACTTTATTATTCTAATTATTTAAGAGGAAAAGATGGTTCAACAGTTTTAACATCTTCAATTTTACTTGATGGGGTAAGGATAGGCCAATCAGGGATACAACCTATGTATGATAATTATTTGTCTAATACTCTAGAAGCAAATAGGTTATTTCCTACGGCATCAGGTGATGAAATAGGAGTTATATCAATCCCTTCAAATTTATTTGGAGAATATATCCAACCAGGTACCTTTAGATATGATTATAGTGGTACTGTAAACACAGGTGTAGAAATAATATCTATAAGTGGATCAATTACTGATGATGGTATTGGAGGTTTATTTAGAGATAATGAAAAAATTGGAGATATTATTTATCATCATGGTATGGCTATTATTACATCTGCAGGCTCATCTATCACAGGAAGTATATATGGAACTGCATTATATGGTACGGGAGTATATAGTTCTGCAAACACTAGTGATTTAAATTTTTTAATTACTACAACTGAAGCAACTTGTTCTTTTCAAAGTAGTTTAACTATATATGAATCGCAATATAAATGTACTTTTAACCCTAGTGAGTTTAATTATACTCAAAACCCCACAGCTATTTCAGGTAGCACTAATAGTGGAATAGTTTATGATTTTTTAACTGGTTCATATTTTGAACCATACATCACAACAGTAGGATTATATAACAATGCAAATCAATTAGTAGCAGTAGGAAAATTATCACAACCTTTACAAAGTTCAAATGTTACTGACACTACTATATTAGTTAATTTAGATTTATAATATTTATAAACATGGCAACAATTCCAAAAACAGGCATAGTAACAGGACAAGCAATAACAGCAGCCCAAATTCTTAATATTATAGAAGCTTTAGATGGAACTGATGCTACAGATATTGTTTTAGATGGTATTGTAACTTTAAATGGAGTTACACAAGCAAATACAGGCACTAATGTTTTAACTATAGACGGTAGTGGTAGAGTATATAAAACAGGTTCATATTCTGCGGGTGGTAGTGGCCCTAGTGGAGTAACATCTTTTACAAATACAAATGGTACTTTTATTTCTGCAGGAACTGCAAATTCCTCAGCTACGGGGGCAGTTACAATGGGTACTATAGATTTATCAGCTTCTGGAACTAAAAATATTAATACAGTTTTAAGGGGAGACAATACTTTTGGTACCCCTGTTTCATCTTCATTTTCAATATCTTCTTCAAGAGCTGATAGCGCAGTTTCTTCTGACACAGCAACATCTTCATCTCATTCCTTAATCTCGGATAATAGTTTACTAGCTACTACTGCTTCTTTTGTTTTAACCTCTTCACTTGCCCTCTCATCAAATACAATATTAATACGTAAAGGAGTAAAATTTGATAATGGTTCTACTTATCAAAATTTTAATATAACAGGATCAGAAAATCAACTTATAACTAATGGAGATGATATTACAATTAAAGCTGGAGATGGAGGACAAGCAACTATTTTCACTAATACTAAGGGAGGAAGATTATTTTTAGGTGCTGGAGATGGTAGTAGCAACTCAGCAACTGGACCTAGTTTTGGAGGAGATGTTATTATCAAGGCTGGAGATTCTAAAAGTAATGTAGCTACTAATGTTGGTGGTGGTGATATTGCTTTAATAGCAGGAAATAGAGTTGGAACTGGTGAAGTAGGAAAAGTTTTAGTGGGAGCAACATCTAATTTTTCTGAATCAGTTTCTTTAACTCCTGATTTAAATAATGAACCTGGATTAGAAGTATCAGGATCTATAGTAGTATTACAAAATGATGGAAATTCTTCTTTATATTTTACTGCAAACAGTGATACCCAGTTGCAAGCTGGTATACAATATATAGATAAAGGTTTAAATTTTTGGACACCCTTTGGAAGTGATGGAGGTAGTGCTAATTATAGTTTATTTATATCTTCAAGTGGGGGAATAGGAATGGGAAAGCAACCCGGTTTTGGTTTTTCTCAATTTTATGGTGGTTTAGAATTAGCAAACACTCAAGCCGGAAAACCAAATGGAGGAAGTTGGATTAATACAACCTCAGATGAAAGAGTAAAAGAAAATATTACAACAGCTTCACTAGATAGATGTTATGAAGTAGTTAAAAGTATTCCTTTAAAAAGATATAGATGGAAAGACTCAACTTATAGTGATGAAGAAATAGGTTTTGATAGACATACCTTAGGATGGATAGCTCAAGATGTACAACCTTATTTTCCAAAAGCAGTAAAAACAGGATCTTTTACCACTTTAGTAACATACACAGGCTCTTCTTCTATCACAGGTTCAGATGGTTTAAATCAAATAATTCACCCTGGAGATAAAGTAAGAGATGTTTTAGCAGGATCTAAACAATTTGATAATATGTTATCACTTGATGAAACCCAAATGATGAGGATGTTGTATGGAACAGTTCAAAAATTACAACAAAAAGTAGAAGCACTAGAAGCACAAATTAATGGCGAAATGTAAAAACTAAAACCTAATGGCTAAAAATTTATCTTTATCAGGTATAGTAACTGGAGATGCTATTGAAGCCAAACATGTTTCTCAGTCTATAAAAGCATTTACAGGAGCAGAAGCATATGATATTACTGTTTCTGGTTCTTTAACAGTACAAGGTCCTATTGAGGGCACAACTGGTACCTTAAATAATTTATCTGCTTCTTATGCATTAAAATCTACAACAGCTTCATATGTTGAAAATGCTCCTAGTTCACTATCATCTTCTTATGCTTTAACTTCATCATTTGCTCAAACTGCTAGTTTTATAACAACAGCTCAAACAGCATCCTATGTTTTAAATGCTCAAACAGCATCATATATCCAGGCATCTAATATACATGGAACAATTGAAAGTGCTTCTTATGCTTTAACTTCATCATTTGCTCAAACTGCTAGTTTTGTGGTAAATGCTCAAACTGCATCTTATGTAGTAAATGCTATTTCTTCTTCTTATGCTGCAACTGCTTCATATATAAAATTAGCTCAATCTGCTAGTTTTACAACCTTAGCACAAACGGCATCATATGTAGAAAATGCTATTTCAAGTTCTTATGCTACAACGGCTTCATACATCCCAGATAGTGCTAAATTTCCTTATTCAGGATCTGCTCAAATAACAGGTTCATTAGTTATATCTTCATCTAACCAAGACCAAACATTACAACTATATGGGAGTGGTTCAACAATATTTAGTATAGAAGGTTCTAGAGGCACTTTATTTTCTATAGATGATGATGAAAGTGATGGTACTTTATTTTCTGTAAATAATGTATCAGGTACTCCCGTTTTAGAAGTACATGAAGATAACACTGTAAAATTAGGTAAACAAGGTGGTTTTGGTATAGTAATATCTGGATCTAACCCATTACCTAATGATGCTGATGCTAAAATATTAATAACAGGATCTATACACCACTCAGGCTCTAATGCTTATTTTAATGCCCCTTTAACAGCTTCATCATTTAAAGCAACCCCAGGTGTAATAAACCAACTAACAGCTTCATATGCCATTTCAGCTTCAGTTGAAATAACAAAGGAAGTTTCTTCATCTTATGCAGATACTGCTTCATTTGCTCAAACAGCATCTTATGTAGCTCTAGCCCAATCATCATCTTATATAAATGCTTCTGATATAGATCAACCTTTTACAAACATAACAGCATCAAATATAAGTGCAAGTGGAAATTTATATATAAGTGCCTCAGATGTAGGTCAGGCATCTTATAAAACCTTAATGTTGGATACTACCACAGGTAGAGTATATCACACAGGTTCATATCAAGGAGGTAATGCTTCAAATGGTTTTCCTTTTACGGGGATAGCTCAAATTACAGGATCTTTAAGAGTATCAGGTTCATTTTATTTAGATTATAATGGCAATAAAAATATTATTATAGGATCAGGTTCAGGTGAAACTTTATCTACAGGTACTAGTAATATTATAATAGGAAATAATTCAGCAACTTCACTTCAAACAGGTGAAGGTAATATTATTTTAGGAGATGAAGCAGGAGTTGGTAGTGATTTTAATGATGAAAATAATGTTATAGCAATAGGGTTAAATGCAGGTAAAGATACTGATTTTGATGGTAATATAGGAGATAGTATTTTAATAGGTAAAAATGCAGGAAGAACAGGAAATTCTCAAAATACAATAGCAATAGGTACAGACTCAGGATATGCAACCAATTCTACCTATAATGTTTTAGTTGGTTTTAGAACTAAAGGGGATGGAACTAATAATGTAGGTTTAGGATACTCAGCACTAGGAAGTGGAGCACATAATTATTCAGTTGCAATAGGTTCATCTGCTCTAGGGGGAGTATCAACTTCAAATAGTACTGGTAATGTTGCTATAGGATACCAAGCATTTAGAAACCCAGATACTAATGATTCAAATTATAATATAGCTATAGGTTATCAAGCTTATGGTATAAGCAGAGGTACATCTGAAGGTATTAAAAATATCGCTATAGGGTATCAAGTTGCCCCTAATATTTTTGAAGGCAATAACAACATCATAATTGGAGATGAAGCTGCAAATGAATTAGTAAATGGTAATAACAATATCATAATAGGTCAAGTAGCTGCATCAGGATCAGGTGATACTAGCGATAAATTATTTATAGGATCAGGTTCATTTGCAATCATATCAGGTTCACTTAATACAGGTGATTTAATATTTAAAAACTCAGCTTCAGCACAATATTTTAATGCTCCCCAAGGAATTATAAATAACTTAACGGCATCATATGCTATAACAGCTTCATTTGCTAAAAATGTTTCAACACCAACATTACAAATAGTAACAAATGAAGGTGCTTCAACAACAACCCCTATAACAGCATCTATTATAAGTTCAAGTGCAAATATTATAGCACAATCTTTTACAGGTTCATTATCAGGATCTGCTTTAAATGCAATTTCAAGTTCATATGCTTTAAGCGCATCCTATGCAGTTTCAGCTTCAGTTGAAATAGTAAAAGAAGTATCCTCAAGTTATGCGGACACAGCATCATATGTTGAAGTTTCTCAAACTGCATCATTTGTAACGCTAGCCCAAACTGCTAGTTTTGTTACAACTGCTCAAACGGCATCATATGTTTTAAATGCCCAAACAGCATCTTTTGTAACCACTTCCCAAACAGCTTCATATGTAACACTAGCCCAAACTGCTAGTTACGTTGAAACTGCTCAAACAGCATCTTATGTTTTAAATGCCGTTTCAAGTTCCTATGCTTTAAGCGCATCCTATGCAGTTTCAGCCTCAGTTGAAATAATAAAAGAAGTATCCTCATCACATGCAGATACTGCAGATACTGCATCATATGTAGAAACTGCCCAAACTGCTAGTTTTGTTACAACTGCCCAAACAGCTTCATATGTAACCCTAGCACAAACAGCTAGCTTTGTAACAACAGCTCAAACAGCATCTTATGTTTTAAATGCTGTTTCAAGTTCCTATGCTTTAAGTGCCTCATATGCAGTTTCAGCCTCAGTTGAAATAACAAAGGAAGTATCTTCATCTTATGCAGATACTGCCTCATTTGCTCAATCAGGCAATGGTATTTTTAGTGGTTCCTTTTCAGGATCATTTGCAGGTGATGGTTCAGAATTAACAAATATCCCAGCATCTGGAATAACAGGACTAAATTTATCTCGAATAGCATCTGGCTCAGTTACTGCATCTATTGCACCTAATAGAGGATTTGAAGTAAATACTAATATAACGGCTTCAGGTAATATAAGTGCAAGTGGATATATCTCAGCATCTGAATTTATAGGTTTAGTAACAACAGCACAAACAGCATCATATATAACGCTAGCCCAAACTGCTAGTTTTGTTACAACAGCCCAAACAGCTTCATATGTAACCCTAGCTCAAACTGCTAGTTTTGTTACAACTGCTCAAACAGCATCCTATGTAGAAAATGCTCAAACTGCATCCTATGTTTTAAATGCTGTTTCAAGTTCCTATGCTTTAAGCGCATCCTATGCAATTTCAGCTTCACATGAAATTATAAAAGAAGTATCTTCATCTTATGCAGACACAGCTTCATTTGCCCAATCAGGTAATGGTATTTTTAGTGGTTCTTTTTCAGGTTCATTTACAGGTAACGGTTCAGGATTAACAAACATTCCTGCATCTGGAATAACAGGATTAAATTTATCTAGAATTGCAAGTGGTAGTGTTACTGCATCTATTTCACCTAATAGAGGATTTGAAGTAAATACAGATACTCAAATAACTGGTTCATTAATAGTATCTGGATCGAATAACAGAATAGACGGATCAACAGTAATTTTTTCTACAGGCACACCAGGCTTAACTGTACAGTCTAATTCAGATACTGCAGAAGAAGTTAAAATATATGATGCTAAAATAGATATTGAAGATGAAGGTTATGTGGCAGCTCGTTTATCAAGTAACGCTTATGGTAATCGAATCGGTATTTTAGATCTTCGACACTGGGCAGGAAATGTAGGAGCAGTTATAACAGCTTCACCTAGTAAAATATCGTATATTTCATCTACTCTATTAATTGGAAAAACTGGCGATCCTACCGCAACTGGTACATATAAATTAGATGTTAATGGTGATATAAGACTAGGGAATGGGGCAACTGATTCAATTGAAATCTTAGGACCAGTAACAGCTTCAGGTAATATAAGTGCCAGTGGTTATATTTCAGCTTCTGAATTTGTAGGTTTAATAACAAATGCCCAAACCGCATCATATGTAGAAAATGCTCAAACAGCATCATATGTAACCTTAGCCCAAACTGCCAGTTATGTTACAACAGCTCAAACCTCATCATATGTTACAACTGCTCAAACCGCATCCTATGTTTTAAATGCCGTTTCAAGTTCATATGCATTAACTGCTTCATATGCAGTTTCAGCCTCAGTTGAAATAACAAAGGAAGTATCTTCATCTTATGCAGATACTGCTTCATATGTAGAAACTGCTCAAACTGCTAGTTTTGTTACAACAGCTCAAACTGCATCTTATGTTTTAAATGCTGTTTCAAGCTCATATGCCTTAACAGCATCTTATGCAGTTTCGGCCTCTCATGAAATTATAAAAGAGGTATCCTCAAGTTATGCAGATACTGCTTCATATGTAGAAACTGCTCAAACTGCTTCATTTGTTACAACAGCTCAAACTGCTTCATTTGTTACAACAGCTCAAACGGCATCCTATGTAGAAACTGCACAAACAGCCTCATTTATAACAACTGCCCAAACCGCATCTTTTGTTATAACCTCACAAACAGCATCTTATGTTGAAACTGCCCAGTCAGCTTCATTTATAACAGGTTCAAATGTATATGGTCCTCATGGTGAAAATAGCATTATTTCAAGTTCACATGCTGTAACTGCATCTGTTGCTTTAAATGTATTTAATGCACCAACACTACAAATGGTAACAAATGCAGGAAGTGTTACTACTTCCTCAATGACAACAGGAGCTATAACAGTAAACACAGGTTCAGGTGGTATAGTAATAAGAAATCAAAATAATACAAAATTACAACTCCAGAATGTAGCTCCTTATTATTATCCTGCATTAAAAATAGGATCTTCGACAATCCAAGCTTATAGTACTAGTGGAAATTCTCTGACTTTAACTAATTCAGGATATAGAATACAATTTGGTTCTAATGTAGGTCATATGGAATTTATTTCCGCAGGACAACAAAGATTACAAGCTACTAAAAATATTTATTTAAACTCTGACGGAGCTAATACTAGATTATTTATTTCCCGATCAGGAGATATTGGTATAAATAAATCATCTTCTTTAAATGCTGATTTAGACATTTTAGGAAATCAAATTATTACAGGTTCATTAGAAGTTACTGGAGGTATTACTGGCTCGCTATTAGGGACAGCTTCATACGTTGAATCTTCATCATATGCAATAACTGCATCCCATGCTTTAAATGTAGCTACACCAACACTGCAAATTGTAA
>Ga0181400_1000185_pt1 | contig 25571 bp, 43 predicted proteins | sample 23SPOviralmetaG_FD_130129 | JGI IMG/M metagenome (GOLD analysis project Ga0181400, IMG submission 130129) | Marine viral communities from the oligotrophic San Pedro Time Series (SPOT) site, San Pedro Channel, CA, USA - 23 SPOT_SRF_2011-06-22 | ecosystem: Environmental > Aquatic > Marine > Strait...
AGAGAACTTGGTGGTCAAAAGCACAAACTGGTGCATCCTATACATCATACGTTTCCTGTGTATAGACAACGATTTACTCGTGAGGTGAAAACATCACTTTTGGCACCATATGATTCCAGGTTTATACCTAATTCAAATGTGTTTAATGTAGAGCATTATTATTATGTACAATTTCTAAAGGCGATGTTTGCAACAGTGACCTATAATGATCATAAAGGTTGGGATACTATGCATGTGTACGAGATTATAGCATCACATTGTGTGCCATACTTTCCAGACATAAAGAAAAAACCTAAATACATAATGCACGACTACCCGGTGGATCTACAATTAAAGGCTAATAAGTTATTTGAATCATTGATCATCGGCGACAAACAAATATCAATAACCCAGGAATATCACGACATCCGAGACGAATTTGAGGAATGGTTCCAAGAATGCGGTACAAGTTACATTTATCATAAAATGTTTCAGCCAACGTAATTTTTTTGTTGACATTCGTAAATGGACGTGATAGTATAGTGGAGAACAAACAATGCTAATAGACAATACAAATGGTGAGAACATGGGTTCAATGGAAAATAGAATGGAATCTCTAGTCCGAAAGCATCGGGATCTGGATCAACGTATTATTGCAATGGAAGCTGAAAAGGCTCCGGATCTGTACATTAATACACTTAAAAGAGAAAAGCTTCTCTTAAAAGATGAAATTACCAAAACGGAAAAAATTCTCCTAGAGGGATAAAAGTTAAGTCTCCTTAGCTCAGTTGGATTAGAGCAACGGTCTTCTAAACCGTAGGTCGCAGGTTCGAGTCCTGCAGGGGACGCCAATATTAAATAAAGCAAATTATAAGGAGTTCTATGAAGGCACTTAACGACTACGTAATCGTAATTGAGGATAGTCGCAAAAAAGAAAATAAAACAGCAGGTGGTATTATTATGACTACTGAAGTTGAAACTGGACATAAGCCCGCACTAATTCTTGGGGTAGGTCCAAATGTTTATAGTGTTAAACCAGGACAAAGATGTTTCCTGAAGTGGAATGAGGCCATGCCATTTACTGATGAGGATCAAAAGATGGCGGCTGTAAAGGAAGAAGCAATATTTGCTGTATTTGATTAAAAGTTAAACAAGGATCGGACGATGGATATAGATACTTTTATACACCATTGGATTGATGACCCATGCGATGATGTAACACACTGGATAGGATTTATGTAAATGTGGACTTTAATAATTTTCAGTATTGTCACCGACATGGATGATTATGGTATTAGACATACAATGTATGACGATTATAAAACCAGAGAGGCTTGCTTGATTCAAGCCTCTGTTCTGGAAGCAACATTTGAGGAGAAGGAAATAACTCTTTGTTATTTTGATGATGAATAAATGTGGACATTAGTTTTTATATATCTTTATGAAGGAATTTCATATTCTGAAACATATGATACATATAATAAAATGACAGATTGTTTTTATGCTAGAGAAGCATTAGGGCACGAACACACCGGAAGATCAGGTCATTTTATTCCTGGGACACAGGCGGTTTGTGTATATATGGGAGACCCGGATTAGAATGAATTACGATTTTATAGAGATTGGAACATCTGATTTTGACACGTGCATTCAGGCTAGTAAAGGCGGTGAAGTCGGGCTATCAATTGAACCATTAAAGGTTTACCTTGACAGATTACCAGACAAGCCAAATGTTACAAAACTAAATTGTGCAATTTCGCTTGACGGCACAGAATATAAAGATAAAATATATTGGATACACCCAGATGATCTTGCAAAGAATGGTTTGCCTGGTTATATAAAGGGCTGTAATAGAATTGGTGAGCCTCATATTCAGCATTTGACCGATAGGGTAAAGAACACAAATGCCGAGGTGCTTGCAACAGAAATTGATATGATCCCACTGTCAAAGATCTTTGATGACTATAATGTCGAAGGGGTTAAATTACTAAAACTAGATACAGAAGGTGCTGATGTTCATATACTGAAATCATTTTTACCTTATTTGTCAGATCGTCCTAGGGAACATAAACCAGACGAAATATTCTTTGAAGCAAATCAGCTCACGGCAGACGAATTAGTTTTGGAAACAATCGACCTATATAAAGATATAGGATATAGAATGGCACAACGGACTTACCAGAATGTCCGACTATTAAAGGTTTAATAATGAGTGATTTGCATAGATATGCTTTAAACAATAATGGAAAAATGCTTCAGAAATGGTTGCATTACTTTGACATTTACGAGAGACATTTCTCAAAATTTAGAAACAAAAGCCCAGTGATGCTTGAAATTGGTGTTCAGGGTGGTGGTTCATTAGATATGTGGAAATGGTATTTTGGCGAAGGGTGTCAGATTATAGGAATTGATATTGACCCAAATTGTAAGCAATATGAATCCGATAATGTAGACATCTTTATCGGTAGTCAATCTGATCCTCAGATCCTTAAAAAGATTATGGCTAAGTATCCACAGATTGATATAGTGTTGGACGATGGTAGCCACTTCTCTAGCGATATGAAAGATTCCTACGATATGTTATATCAACATGTGGACGAGGATGGTGTGTATTTTATTGAGGACACACACGCTTGTTATTTGCCCATGCCACCCTATAACGGTGGCCCTAAAAAGCCTGATAGCTTTATGGAATTCGCCAAGGACAAGATTGATGATCTTCATGCAAACTCAATCCACACATGCATGACAAATACAATAAAACGTAGAAAACAAAACATACCTTACGGACCAGCAATATCTGATATTACTAGGTCAACTGATAGCATTCATTTTTATGATAGCATTGTGGTGTTTGAAAAGAGACGCCAAGGAGATCGTAGGCAAATCATCACTCAAAGTCTCTGATGTATCTTCTCGGGAGGAAGTAAAACACGCCCTGGTCGGGCTCGACGGCAGTAGGGGGAAGCAATTGCTTCCCCCTTTTTTTAATCTTCTTTTTTCCAGATTGTCCATGCACCGTAAAAGATACATGCATATGCAATCAAGTCAACAGGAACAAGAATCATAGCAACACCTGCACCAATTAGAACAGCACCATCAAGTGTAGTTCTTTCTGTTAATCTTTTCATTATCCAATTCATTTTTTTCTCTCCTTTAAAATATCAGTCATTACATTAGTAGCTGTATGTGTAAAACATCTAGGCGCAACAGCATGTATCAACAAGGCAGGCACAAGTAATTGTAATCTAATAGCAGCCTTTACCGCATGCTTAGCATGTTGCAATCCTGTTTCACCAACTTCTTCCAAATGCATTTTACATTGTTTACTTAACATTTTTCTTTTTGCTTTCTAACTTTTGTATCCGTGTCTCCAAATCATCAATCTTTTTGGTGACTTTTGGATATCGTTTACGCCATGCCTCTGGATCATCCTGAAGCCATTCCCATCCAAAGCGGTCCACCAGGTGGTCCAATAGACCATCAAATTTGCTCATCAAATATAGAGCAGCCTTTGTATTACGGAACCATGCCAGAAATGCGGCACCTACAATAGATCCACCAATAGCAGTATAGATCCACAGTGTATCTCCAAACATCCTTGTGAGCATTTCCATCATTTTACATCCTTCGTACACTTGGTATAGTTATTCATTCCGTGATCGGCTGCACCATCCAAGAAACCGGATCTCCAACCTCTCCATCTATCCTTAAGTAATTGCCAACCAGTCATTTTACGAACGTTTCCATAAAAGTTAATGTACTGTAATGCGCCGTGATGCTTGTAGCCCATAATGAACAATGGCACCTTGGTGACAATATCATTATTATTAACATACCTAAGGTGAGTCGTAGAAATATTTTTTACAAATTTACGAGTACCAACTCTTGGTGAGCCGAAGGTGGTTAATTGTTCTACCTTACGTTCCTCTTCAAAGCGAGATGTAGCAATAGTAGCCATCGCAGCACCTAATGAGTGCCCAGTGATGTACATTCTCTTTGTTTTGTGATTATTATGGTGTTTTACTATATCAGCCCAGAGTTTATCACATTCATTTCTGAAACCTGAATGTACCAAACCGTGAGTCATAGCACCTCGTGGAATAGCATTTAAATCTGCTAATACATCACTTAGTTCTGAAGGTTCTGTACCTCGGAATGCAAGGACATATTCCTCTTTGTTCCATACAGCATGGCATTGAGCACCATCATTTTCAAAGAATTTATGACCCGTGTAACCCAAGGCCTTCATTTTTGGTTTTGCCTTTGCACTATCCAAATATGCAAGTTCAGCTAATTGTGCCATTTTATGACAAACGTTTGACATTTAGTCCTCCTAGTATCACCCGCCTGGAACAAATCCTTTGGGCTTATAAAATATTTTTTGGTCGTGTATTCGGCCGAGAAGTTCTTGGATCTCGTGCATCTCATACTTTAATGCTGCAGATGTTTCACCATTTGCAATGGCCATGCCTCTGCGTCCAGCTTTTGCTCTTAATGCCTGTTCAATTATTTCAATATCCCTTACACCTAATGTAAAGTTTTTATTTGGCTTTGTTGTCATCATTTAAATCCATTATAATTTGCTTTTATTTAACTTTTCCTTGAGTAACTCACTATTACTTATCTCCTGACCGGCTTCGTGTGGTAATCTGGATTGGGAGTTTTGCCGTCGAAGGTTACTACTGGACTGTACTTGTTTGGAGATATCTTCTTTATGAAGTGGCTGTGACGGAAGATATGCTTTCCTGAGCTCAGCAATTCTTCTTGCTGTTTCATTATGCTTTTGAGTCCAATATCGTTCAATCATATTCTCCTTGAACCTACGGTCTATCTCTCCCTCAATATAATCCTTCAATAGCCAATCAAACAGAAATTGTTTAATCATGTTTCTTACATTCACATTTGGTACATACATCATTAATGCAGTTCTTGCAGTCAGGTGCATAGCAATGGCATCGATGCCCACAACTCTTACACGTTCTTTCAGGTCCTTGCATTATTATCTCCTATTTATTAGTTTCCTGATAATGGATTATCCAATGCTTCTTGTAATGTTTTTCTTAGATCTGTATCCAGTTTAATCATTTTGTCATCCATGCGTTCTTCTGTTTCACGCATTGTATCTCTAACATCCTTTTCTGATTCTCTTGTCAGATCAGATAATTGTCTTAGTCGAGCATCAATGTCATCCTGGATTTTCTTTACACGTGTACTGGTTGAGTCAGTAACTCTTTCTACCCTAATAATGTCATCTTTTAAACTGTTTTTAATGTCCCGTGTATAATCAATTGCATCATCAAGCTTTCGTTCGATGGCAAGATTCCTGGCTTCTACAGCTTCGAGGTCCAACACCTCTAGTTTTTCACTCATTTCCTGAAACGCTTTATATGATTCAAATGCTCCATATAGGGTTCCTAACAATGCACTCAGAACAGCGAACAGTGCACCAATGGTGGATGGTGTGAGTGTAATTCCAAATAACTTCATTTTGGTTTTCTTGAGGTTCTCCACCTCATTTTCGAAAGCTTCTAATCCTTCTCCGAGATCTTTGTCAGCCATAAGTTACCTCTAGTTTTCAAATTGTAATTGTCTTAATTGTTGTATTTCCTGTTCTAATTTCATTACTTCCAGCCTTTTCTTTTTTAATTCAAGCTGATACAATTCATTACAATTAATTCTAGCTTTAGGTTTAGCACCAAGCGGAATAACTATTCTAGCATATACCCCAACATCCTTAGGGCTACTACCAAGACTGTCATTATAATCATTAAAGCCATTATTATTTTGGTTCCTAGATATAATACCTGTGACTCCAAATTCAGTATATGTAGCTGAACCAATAGCATTCTGACAGTCCAAATCCCCTGCTCTGAATTTATCATATTGATGATTTCCAGGCGCAGTTGGGATTTGAAGGTTTAGTGAACTTGAATCTGCGTTTGCAATAGATACCATGCATAACGTAGCAGTCACTACCAAAAATCTCAACATCTCATTTTTCTCACTTTACTTTAGAACATATTTTTGAGGAGACAACGGTAGGCCCTCCCCCCTTTAGTAATTTAGATCTTGTACAAACATACCCAACCATATTAACATCTCGATCTCTAATGAATACTGTAAATGATTTTCTAGCTAAATAATTTACTTTAAAGATTCGTTCAGTTGAAGCAAAAGGAATTTGCTTCCAGTCTTTGTCAAATACTGATATTTCATAATAGAGTACATCTGCTCTTCTATTAAATAGTTTAAGATTAAGTTGTTTAACCTCCGGCATATATGAATTTCTAAGTTCAGGATACGCCGGAGTCATTTCATGTGACATTGCCTTGTTAGCTAGAAAAAGCATTATAAGACAAATCAGCACCGATAAAATCAAATATCTCATAATAAAAGCCTATTTTTAGTTAGCGATGCATTCTGCTTCAACGATAGAGGTATATGTACCTGCAGGAAATGCAGTATTAAACCCATACGTAGCTGCCGAGGTTACTGAAAACCAGGTAGTTCCTGCCACAGATAAATCATATTCTGTTGCGTTATCAAATTCTACCTTTGCCGCTTCATACCCAGCCATATTAACATCTGATGTATTAGAAACAGTTGTGGATCCAGTCCAAGTAACTGTATCAGTTAGGCTCGGCGATGTCGAGAAGGACAATGGGTGTCTAATCCTTGCCGTATAGAAATCTGCCTGAGCAACATCAAATCGAATGACGGGGTTGACACCACCATCAGCACTCTCGGTGCTCAACTCGTTGGGGGTAGGGTTACCATACACTCCTGAGGTGTCGGTAAAGATTGAACACTTAGCCTGTACGTTCCCTACAATAGGTACGTCTTCTGCCGCTGCCACCGAAACATAACCAATTGCAGAAGCTAGGCTTATTCCTAATCCTGTAATTATTGGTTTGATATTCATAAATTTACTCCGTTTATAGTTTTAGTTTTTGTATTGCGATCTGACCATATCACTATGGACCTGATCTGAAGCCAAATTACGGAGAGCTCTTCTATTGTCGGGAATATCCGAGTCTGGTAATTTAACTGTTTCTGGATAGGCACCTCCAGGAATCTGTGCCTGATAATAAGTATTAAACTGCGGTACCGCTGATAATCGTAACATTCTTTCCTGTTCTTTTGCAGTAGTAACAAAGCCTTCTATATCCATACCAGCATTTAGTTCCCTGATAGGATCTTCTGCACTTGCATCTTCCTCACGTTCTTCTCTTTGTTCTCTGTCACTCAAGTCTTCCTCTTCATCATCCATCTGATCCCTATTTACCACCAATTGAACGTATTCATCATAGTAAGGGTCACCTGGTTGTGGAGGAGCTTCAAAGAGTCCTTGGTCCTGCATCCACGTAAATAAAGCATCCTCGTAGCCAGGACATTCTGGATTTGAAATCACCACATAACATTCATCATATTTATAGCTGTATATGACAGTAGGATCACTAATAGTACCTGCACCTTCCGTTTCAATGGATCCGGTACCAAAAGCCGTTGCTGGTGTATTTTCAATCGAAATGAGCCTACTAATTGTGTTGCCAGGTAAACCAGACCAATCGTCGGTACTTCTGAAAACATAGCCTGGCCCTTGCGCATTTTCATTCTGCACGTGAACTAATAAATTATCGGCTGCCTCTTTGTCTACTGTATAACGATAAAAAACATTACCGATGGTCAAGCCGGTCTGTGCTGGTAGTATGTTAGCCATTACCCAGCTAAGTCCATTTGCGGCCGCATTGTTTGTGGTACTGTAGACCTCAGTTCCCGTCCCTGTTACTGCTGATTCCTCAGAGTAACAAAAGGAGGAGGAGAGTGCCCAAAATACCACCGCCGATAAGAGTGCTCTTTGTCTCTTCATTTACTACCTTATTTTTGTTTCCAGGCATTTTATCCTGGTTTTCTTCCCAAGCAGCTTTAGCGTCTACACCAATTTTCCCATCAAAGGGACATGGTGTGCCGGCATTCATCATTGCATCAAAAACACGTTCGTCCTGACACATTACAGAAACAGCTGCCACCTTCATACCCATATCATATAGAGTCTTAGCATTTTTTAACTTTTCGCAATTCATATCACGAACAGTTTTACCTGCTGAGATACCCAATATCTGAGTCTGCACTGCCCCGGCAATACCTACAGTACACAGATCAGAGTTCGCCGTATTGATCTGTGGAGATATAGCTGAGGGAGGAGCAGTTTTTACTGTTGTGGTGGAATCACTTGTTGAGTTAATTGTACTCTGTGTTGTAGATTCCGTTTTAATAACATCACTTGCTGTGCTGTCTGCTTCCTGCCCGAATGCAAGACTAGGCAGACATAACACCATTAACAATAACATTAATTTAGATTTAATCATAGTATCAATCCTGTGTATTCATTATTTTTTCACATGTTTATTTATATATCTTCCCAGCCTATTTCTGCGAAAACTGACAGATAGCCTCAGATCACCGTGTCACAAATGTGACGGTGCAATTTGGTCAAAACTTTGACATTGACAAATTGATTTTGATGTGTTAATATATACATAGGCAGTGGGTAAAGCTCTGCCGATTTCAATGTGAGCGACAGTGTAAAGCTGTCAAACAAAGGAGAAAGAAATGGAACTTCTAACAATGTGGTCCTTAGTGGGCTTTTTACTAGCCGCATATGCGGTTATTGCCAATGATTCAGTACAGACTCTCGGTACTTGGATGGCATCTAACAATGAGAGATTTAACTTTAAAGTATTATGGGCCGCAGCTTCTGCGGTTTTATTGTATACACTATGGTATGGTTGGTATATGAATGGCGGTGATATATCCTATGGCCGTTTGAATAAGATCCCATTCCAAGAAGTACAATGGTATCATGCGGCAGCACCAGCTATCCTTGTTTTACTTACACGGATGGGTGTACCAGTTTCGACATCATTTTTGGTGCTATCGGTATTTGCTTCAACCTTTGTGTTGGAAAAGATGCTTATGAAATCAATTATGGGTTATGGTGTGGCAGCAACATTTGCTTATGCTGTATGGTTTGCCATTCACAAATACTTTGGTAAATGGTACGATGAAACACAACCAGTATCTGAAGGCAATAAAAAGTTTTGGAGAGTAGCCCAATGGGTTGCCACCGGCGGTTTATGGTTTACTTGGTTGTCGCATGACATTGCTAACATTGCAGTATTCTTGCCACGAGCAATTCCTGTAGATCTAATGGTGTTTATCAGTCTTGTGTTTGTCACTGGCCTGTTCTTTATGTTTAGAGAAAAGGGTGGTAGGATCCAAAAGATTGTTTTGGAAAAACATAATACCCGATATGTACGATCAGCAACATTAATTGACTTATTCTATTGGTTATGTCTGTACTTTTTCAAAGAACTGAATGATATTCCTATGAGTACCACGTGGGTATTTGTTGGGCTACTTGCAGGGCGTGAATTGGCTATGGCTACATACTTTGGTAAAAAGAAAACAAAATCAGTATTTCCATTGGTCGCTAAAGACTTTGGTAAAATGATGGTTGGTCTTGGTGCCTCGGTTGCGTTAGTATTACTGATTCATTATGTTATAAATCCGTCATAAATTTGTTGACATTCCTCCTGTATTGATATATAGTACTATAGAGATACAGGAGGATATATGTCAGATTATGATATTCAAGAAATAGCTGGAAGGTTGGCTTGGGATATTTTAACTAACGAAACCTACAGACCAGTAGATCGTAATGGAAAAGCATGCCGAGAAAATATACACGACGCAATTGTGATAGCAATGTACAAAGGTGAGCTTCAACCATTAACTGAAGAAATTATTGAGGCAGCACTTGAAACTGTCGATGAAGTTCTCTGGCAGATGAGAACACAACAAAAAGATTAATAATGAGGTTATATAATGAGACAACCGATATGGATAACTACACTCGGTACCCATAATATTAAAGGTCTTGAGCAAGAATTAGCAGATGTAATGGACCGCGGTGTGGAATTCCTAGACGATGCCACCCTTGCAGGCGAAAATTCTCCGAGTGAGGAGATGCGCAAAAGTAAAATCAAATTCCTAAGAAATCCCCTAATTCGTGAAATGGTCACGGATATTTTTCGGAGAGCAAATAAGGAAGCCTTTGGCTTTGAAACCGATTATGTATGGGATATTCAGTATACGGAATATTCAGCAGACCGACAGGATCACTTTGACTGGCACCTTGATGTTGACTGGGGTGGCCAAACGCAGCACGATCGAAAGTTGAGTATGTCGATACAATTATCAGATGCTGATGAATATGAAGGTGGTGATTTAGAATTTGACGGTATTACTACAGATCCTGCTCAGGTCTTGGCACAAAAACAAAAAGGAGTTGTGATCGTATTCCCTTCCTATCTACAACATAGGGTAACAACATTAACGAAAGGATCTCGTAAGGCATTGGTATGCTGGATGGAAGGTCCACGGTGGAGGTAACTTAAATGCAAGTTGAAATTGAAGATATTGTTTTGGACGAAATTGTAGCTCAAAGGCTTAAAAGCGATGCTGAGATTATTGATGGAGATCTCACACAGCTACAAGAAAAAATGAAAATGGTAGGGCTCACAGATGATGAGGATGTAGAATATATGTGGTTGGTTAATACCCTGGACGCCTTGAATACATCATTAAAGTACTACACTGGCGTTGGTTGGCCACAGAGAGAGTAAAAAAGTTAAAATAAATGTAAAAAAATGGTTGACATTCGTTACTACCTGTGTTATTATGTATATATGATAACAAAAGGTGATGATATGACTAAGTTTCAAAAAGAATTGTTCCAGTGGGACGGAATGTACTTAATGTACAAAGGCGACTACAAAGGTTCAGTATTGATGAATGAAGCTCATCCAAACTGCCACCCTTCATGGATAGGCAAAGTCAAACCTGCATTTATTGCTCGGTTCAAATACGGACAAAAACCTTGGAAATCCTGGGTCAAATGTCTGGTAGAAAACTATACTGTTGAGAGCTACCTGGCTGAGGTTAAAGCAACCAGTCCATTGGCAGCAGTTCAAAAGGTTGGTTATGTTGGCCGTGGTAGATACCTTCGTAAAAAAAGTTAAAATAAATGTAAAAAAATGGTTGACATTTGGTTCAACCGGTGTTATATTAGTAGTATAAGGTAAATAAAGGAAAACCAAATGTCAAGAATTACTCATTTAAAAGACGGCTCAATGATCAAAGCAGATGTTGTGGAATCTTTCGACAGTGCAATTGCTAATCCTACGAATTCCTATACTGATGGCTCTATCAATTGGAACTTTGTAGAAGCTGATATGCACCTTGACTGTGGTTACTATTCAGCTTCATACATCGCCGAATGCTTTGACAAACTGGCTGATGATTATGATCTTGATGTAGCCTGGGATCGGTTGCAAGTTCTTAAAACTGATTATCTTGGAATGGAGGCAGTATAATATGACACCTTGGATTCAATCAACCCGCAATGGCTTTGAAATGGCTGAAGAAGAAATGAATCGCCTTGATGCTCAAACTGCTCAAGGTGAGCAATCAGTAATGGTTCAACGTGACATGAAAGCATGGGCTTTGGATAAAGGTCTGTGGCCAAATGAGCCATATAAAGATATTGTTGTTCTTCATGCCATTGACCGTGGCTGGTTACAAGCAAACTTTACTGGGCTAGAGGTCTGCGAATAGACAAGGCCCTTGCCGAGGGGTAGAGTTCATAACTCACCTTATCATCCTGATTACCACCTAGAATAACATAATACTCTATACCAGTGACTGAATATGTTGAAATATAAAATCCTACATGGCCTTGCCAATCTGAATTACCTCTTGGAAACACAATGATGTCTCCTCGTTTTGGTTCAGATACTTTTTCACCCCAGCGCAAGAAACTTCTTGCCATCAAGGGATGTTCACTAACAGATTCAGATCCTGGTATATTGTTAACCTCTAGTACAGAATTTACAAATGCAGCACACCATTCATATCGGACTGGATCTACACCAAGAAATTGCTTTAACTCTGCTCGGTCCTTAGTTTCGCTAGAGTTTAAAAAACCTCGAGCTGTTCTGATTGAGTCCGTAGTAGGATTCTCCAGCTCAAATTGCTCACAACCGGAAACTATAAAGAGAAATGGAAGTAATAAATAAAAACGCATTTTTTGTTGACATACCAATCATAATGGGTTATAGTAATATTAATGTGCAACTTTATTTATTGGTCCGAGAAGGATTACAGAGGAAGAAAAAATGAAAAATAAATTAATTGCTTTTGCCCTGGCAGGATCCATATGCACACCTGCATTTGCGGATTCCGTTGCCAAGGTTCGTGATGTCTATATTGACATTGAGCAGAGCACTCCTTTTCAGGAAAGACGCTGTCGACAAGTTGAGGTGCCTGTGTACGAGAGACAACAAACAGAAGGTGATGCAGCCGGTGGCGCATTGCTAGGTATGATCCTTGGTGGTGTAATTGGCAAGGGTGTTACAGGTGACGACGGTGGTGCCGCAGCAGGAGCAGTAATGGGTGGCCTTATTGGTGCTGATAAGGGTTCACAACAAAGTAAAAATGTCATCGTTGGTTATAAGGAAAGCACACATTGTGATTATGTGACTACATGGAAAACTTCTACTGTAACAGAATATAGCCACAGTGAGGTTACTTTTAAAACTGATGGAAAAGTATATACTCTGCGATTTTTAAAAGATTAGCAGGCTTCTAAATATATTTGTTATTAATAAAGTGAGGAAAGAAATATGAAAACAATTGCAGTATTTGGTTGTGGCTTTGTTGGCGGCACAACAGCTGAGTTTTTGGAAATGACTGGCTCTAAGGTAATTAGAGTCGATCCCGTAAAATATCCTGATACAGTACCAGAGATTGCTATCAGACAAGCAGACGGAATTGTAATTGCAGTCCCTACTCCTATGGGAGATGATGGTCGGTGTGATGATTCCATTGTTCGAAGTCTCTTTAAAAAGATGGGGCCGCAAAAGCGTATCCTCTTAAAAAGCACAGTAACGATGGATAATATTGCAGACTATCCAAAGAATGTAGTTTACAATCCTGAGTTTCTTCGTGAACGGTGTGCAATGGAAGACTTTAAGGCAGCAGAGTTTCAAATTTTTGGATCAGCCGATAAAGGCAACAGCCTTGCAGATACAATGTGGTGGGCTGATTTGTTTGAAGACTCATATAAAGTCTTAGGTAGGTTTATTGAATCTGTATTTACAGATAGAGCAACCGCAAGTATGATTAAATATGTACATAATTCATGGTTGGCAACAAAGGTCGCATGGTTTCATGAACTCTATGCAAATTTACCAGAGGGCATAGACTATAAGTCACTGACTGCTACTCTTGGTATGTTTGACCGTATTGGTCCTGACATGATGGCAGCACCTAATCATGAAGGAAGTCTAGGTTATGGTGGGGCTTGTTTCCCTAAGGATGTGAGTGCTCTATTGCAGATACTACCTCACTCAATTTTGGAAAAAGTTCACTCAACTAATTCTGAATTAAATAAATTTAGAGCAGAGCATAAGCAAAGTATACTGGAGGTGGCATGAATCTAATAAGATCTTTATTCCAAAGAATGTTATTTTGGAATTATTCTTTTTTGGAAAATGTTGTAATCGCGGCTATGCTGATAACAGTATTAGGGCTGGCTTATATTTAAGCCAACCCTTTAATATTTACTTTTTGGCAGAATATGCATTCGCACCAAAGAATACTGATACCAAGGCAGAAATAGCAACAAAGTATGTTGGTGCAATATCACCTACAATACCTGCTGCACCGTCCAAGCCTAGATAAGCAGTGAACATAATAGTAGCTGGATAGAGCAACATGCCAAACAATGCGAACCATGTCATTTTACGCATGGCATCCCGTTGGGCATCTTGATCTTCTAGTTCTCTACGTTTAAATTCTAGGTGCATGTTCATTTCTTCTGTTGAAATGTGTCCGTCACCGTTTGCGTCAACGCCTTCTACTGCATCCGCATCAATCGTTTTCTTTGCAGCCATTGTGCAACCTCCTTTTTATTATGATTATTATATGCACTTGCACAAATTTTATTTATAAAAAAATTAAAATAATGGTTGACATTTGCTCAAGATGGTATATATTAGTACTATAAACAGAAAGGATACACAATGGAAATGTTTAAAAGATTCTATGAGATCACAATCACATCTCCTGACGGAACACTTTTGGATACAAGAGAGGAATACTCTGGTTATGCTACATCAGAAGAAATCATGTATCTGAAAAGAGAATATCCTGGATGTACAGTTGAGGCTGAATTCAAAGAACTTAAGGTCTCATAGAAAAAATGAAAATAAATGCAAATAAATGGTTGACATTTGCTCTAGATGGTGTATATTAATACTATAAGGACTATTTTTCTCATACGTCCGTGCGGAGGGAAGGCCACCTGAAAACACAATCTCGCGAGAATAATTCGCCTGTGAAATATCAGTGTCGTGAAAACGTGGAGATGTTAGTTTCAATCAAACTAGAGCGGCAATGTCAATAAGGCCGTGCGGAGAGATTGGAGATACTAGCTGGGCGTATGAGGAAAATAGTCCTACTACTCGGTGTAGCTTAGTCTGGTAAAGCGCCTGGTTTGGGACCAGGAGACCGTAGGTTCAAATCCTACTACCGAGACCAACATAACTCTTTTGGAGACTTTATTATGACTGAACTTATGACTGATATTGGTGTTATTGAATCTGCATTAATCGCCTTTAACGAAGGTGCCACCGATGAGAAATATGCGGCACTTTACTCTTTGGAAAAACTTCTGTTGGAAAAGAAGGACATGGTTGCAAAATTTGAAGCAACCGCATGTGACCTATAAGTCACATAACAATGTTATATGTTGGCTTTTGATATATAACATAATAAATACTATGTAATCGTTGATACAATTCAACATGCATGCTGGACTCGGGGGCAGTACCCGACAGCTCCACCATAAAGATACTAGTGTCCAGTTAAGTTTGGAACGCATCTGATAAAGCGGCTAGTATCTTTATGATGGGGCTGAACTAGGATCGACAGGTGTATAGAGATGAGAGTAGATTACCGTGGTGGCTTACGACATTCGGCCAAACAAACTAAACGCAAACGATAATGTTGCACCTTCAGGTTATGCACTAGCGGCATAAGTTGACGGGCTGGTCACTTGCCTCGGAACAGAAAAGTGACACTTTATTCTAATGACTCGTCAGTTTTGACGGGTCTTTATTTTGCTTTAATACACACAAGGAGATTTTCAAGGATGAAAAATCTATTTTTAACTACCGCAGCAACGGCTTTGATGGCCTCAACTGCTTTTGCCGCTGATGTCACTGGTGACATTAAATTGGACCTTACACAAAATGCAGATGATGATATCGTCGCCGCACAAACACTGGAATTCGGTATTGACGCTATGGCCGGGGATGCAGGTATTGGATTCGCAATGAACGGAGATACCGTAACCGTGGATTCATGGCATATGGGAGTAGCAACAGGAGATATTGCTTTCTCATTTGGCGATCAAGGTGACTTGCTAGGTGACTTTGGTGGAATCACAGAAAATGTTGGCGGAACAACTTTGGCCAATCCATCTGATGAGGGTGAAAGCCTAATCGCAAGTGCATTTGGCGCACGCGTTATGATTGGTCTCACTGATATGACAGCTGATGTAACTGATGTAAAAAATGTACAAGGTACATATGGCATGAATGTAGCTGGTGCTAGTGTCGGTGTAGGTTTGGACTATAATATGGATTCAGAGGAATTTGTATACATGGGCTCTGCCGGTGTAACTAGATCCATCGTAGGTACTGAAGCTAGTGTTGGCACAACATTTACATACGGTGCCGAGACATTTGCTTATGAGACAGATGTAACCGTATTCGGTGTTACAGGTTTTGTAAACGGTGACGAAAACGACACACTGCAAAATGTAGGTGGCGGTTACTACACTAACGTACAAGGTTTGGATGTATATGCTGAAACTTCATACAACCTTGACAGCGAAGAGTTTACTCCATCCGCAGGCGTTGCATTCTCGTTCTAAAGAACAAATACACACACAAGGTGGGCAGGATTCTTGCCCCCTTGGACCTTATAAATAAGTTCAAAAGTTGCATGAGCGAACTTTGTAATTAACACTCACAATTTGGAGGAATTAGATTTTATGGCAAACAACTTAAAGGAACTTACATGGGAACACCACAAATCAGCAGAACGTACTGAGTTTACTCAAATTTTGTTAGGTGGTGAAATTAGCCCAGAACTTTATCACAAATATCTTTGCAGCCAATTAATTTGCTACACTGCTCTTGAAGAGGCGGTGACACTTCCTGAAGAGTATCAGTCAGTGTTTAGACAAACTGGATTAGAAGAAGATATTGCGGAATTGGAAAGCATTTATGGTATTGAACCATGGGATGATCCTTTAACAGCAGTAGTTGAATATGTTGATCATATAGGTTATCTTGCAAAAAACAATGATAACGATGGTCTCCTGGCTCACTTATATGTTCGCCATTTTGGTGATATGAGTGGCGGCCAAATTATAAGAACCAAGGTTCCAGGTGATGGCACATTCTATGACTTTGAAGACATTGATGCATTAAAATCTGGTATCAGAGGATTGTTACACAATGAAATGGCTGTAGAAGCTGGCATTTGTTTCCAATATGCTGAACAAATGTTTGGTGAATTGCTAGACACAACACCATATTATTTTAATACTGAATATGCAATGTCAGAAGGTTTACCATACGAACCTGCTGATGGTGAAGAAGAATAGCATATGGAAATAGTAAATAAACTAAATAAATTTACATCCGATACGAAAACTCTTTTTTCCAATAACATGGAAAGAACTATGCCTGACTATAAGGTAGAGCAATTTCCTGGATGGTCGGATCAGTTTTGGAAAAAGCCAGGACTGATTAGAAAATGTCATTTAAAAACAATAGATCTAATTGAAGAACGAAACCTTTGGCTTCTGCACATTAACATCTTTCCAGAGTTTGGGCTTGATTTGCCTATATTAGGATGTGATGTGGTTGCAGGTCCAAATAAAATTAGTGGTTCGTTCTTTGATTTCTCTCCTATTGTTAAACAACACCATCCAATGATTAATCACTTCGCCGAACAAACTGGTGAGGTGTCTTGGAAACGGGAACGAAAATTGCCACCGTGGGCAACAAAGATCTTTTCAAATCATATGGTAGCCGCTGGTGCGGTTCGTAATGAGGAAGTGGATCAGTTCACAGAGTTGACATTTTCTCTTATGGAATATTATATGGCCCAGATGGAAACTCTTGCCGAACAGACTATGCTGGATACAAAGGCGATCCAGAATACCTATTGCAAAAATCAGAAAAAGAATCCTAAGTTGCACAGTTCAATTGCTGCAATGGGGATTCCAGAACATAAGAAAAATTATTACGTAGATCGAATTCTTTTTGAAGAAATTGGTTGACATTTCTTATAGTACGTGATATAGTAATAGTATTACCAATCAAATAGGAGATAGGTTTTTATGGTCGTTACAATGACACCTGAAAAAATACATCATGCAATCTCGGTAATGGTTTCTCAAGGTGTTCCTTATATTGATGCGCTAGTGACATACGCAGAAAATAATGGACTCGAAATTGAGACTATTGCTGCGGTAATAAAGAAATCCTCTATACTTAAAGAAAAAGTACGTACAGAGGCAGTTCAGTTGAAAATGGTGAAAAAAGATGAAGATGACCTCACCGACCTTTGCAAATGAGGAATCATTTAGTGCTTATGTAAAATATCTTGCTTTTAAAAGACATTTTACTACAGACTCATATGATTATTTCAAATACAATGGAAAAGTTAGAGCTTCGATTGATTCATTTCAGTCGAGAAATGATTCGTTTTTCTTTCTGAAACTAGCAAGAAAAGACGATTATGAAAATATAATTCTGGCTAATATGATTGAAAAGCCAGATATATGGGTACGTGATATATTAGAGCAGGAGGGACACAATCGCTATATAAAATGGAAAAAAAGAATGGACTCGTTAGGGTATATCTTCAAAAGTGATATAAATAATATGTTGGATGAATACGAAGATAATTTTGTAGTTCGTGATGGGCAACACCCACATATAATGACTATGATGCTACAGAAAAAGATATCCTTGGAAACATTCACAATCATGACTCACTTGTCAAATATTTTTCCTTATTGGGACAAAAAAATTGTTGACAAAGTTGTGTCACGTGATATAATGAAAAAATCAAGGAAGTATAAACCTTTCTTGGATCTTGATTGGAATAGGTACAAGACATATGTCAAAGATCAATTCCTTTAACGAAGATATAAAACGCAATAAAACTACTATACAACGCTAAATTAGGAGAAATAAAACCATGACTATGGATTTCAACGCACTAAAAAAGAATCGTTCTTCGTCACTAGACAAACTGAACGCTCAACTCGATAAAATCACCACAAAATCTTACTCCGACCCGAACGAGGGTAAATTCTGGAAACCAACCCGTGATAAGGCTGGTAACGGTTTTGCCATTATTCGTTTCCTCCCACCTTCACAAGGTGAAGAGATGCCATTCGTCCGCATTTGGGATCATGGCTTCCAAGGACCTAACGGTCAATGGTACATTGAGAACTCACTGACAACTCTTGGTCAGGATGATCCAGTCTCCGAGTACAATTCCAAATTATGGAACTCTGGCCTGGAATCAGACAAGGACCTTGCACGTAAACAAAAACGTCGACTGAAATATGTGGCAAACATTTATGTGGTCAAGGATTCTGCTAACCCAGAAAACGATGGTAAAGTATTCCTTTATCAGTTTGGTAAAAAGATCTTTGATAAACTCAATGATCTAATGAATCCATCATTTGAGGATGAGAAACCAGTCAACCCATTTGATCTATGGGAAGGCGCTAACTTCCGCCTCAAAATTCGTCAATTCGAAGGTTATCCTAACTATGACAAATCAGAGTTCGATGGACCGACCTCATTGTTTGACGATGATGACAAACTAGAGTCTACTTGGAAATCTCAGCATTCTCTCCAGGAATTGCTAGATCCTAAAAACTTCAAATCATATTCTGAACTCAAAACAAAATTGTATCGTGTTCTTGATCTTTCAGAGGATGCAGGACCAACTGCATCTAGCCGAATGGAAGAGTCCACTACGGACAATGATTTGGATCTGAGCAACATGGGTAACACACAGGCTTCTGCGGAACCTGCACCGGCACCCGTGAATATGTCCATGAACGATGATGATGATGACGATTTGTCAATCTTCAAAGAACTTGCACGCTCATAATTAAGTAAATACCTAAGGGGGCTCAAATCATTGGGCCCTCTTATTTTCATTGGAGAAAAAACATGTCAACAGTATCAGAAGATATTTTAGATTTTGATTTTGGATTTACTGCAGTAGATGCTGATGAGCTTGAGGTTGTACGGACTGCAACCGAAAAATCAGAGGAACTATCTGCCCAGGTAGAATCCACAAGTGCAAAAGCAGAACTCGTTTATAATGCGGTTATCCCACTTCTTAATAATCTAAAGGCAAATCCTGAAAAGGATTATATTTACTGGCCTAATCGCCACGAAAAGATTGATGCTTTTGCCGACAAGCTTTATGCAATTATGAACGGGAGTTAACTATGAGTCTATTAGACAAACTTGTCAAAAACAGCACAATTAAAATGACGGCTCAACTTACTGAGTCGAAGGTTTTTGGTAAAAAAGAAATGGCAACAACACCGGTCCCTATGGTGAATGTTGCCCTATCAGGTGATCCTGATGGTGGTTTAAGCCCAGGTTTACTGGTACTTGCTGGGCCATCAAAACATTTTAAATCGGCATTTGCACTCTTAACTGCATCAGCATATATGAAAAAATATGACGATGCTGTTTTGTTGTTTTATGATTCCGAATTTGGAACCCCTCAAGCTTACTTTGAAACATTTGGTATTGATATGGACCGTGTTGTTCATACACCAATTACCAATGTTGAGGAACTTAAGTTTGATATTAGTAACCAATTGGATCAGATTGAGAAAAAAGATCATGTAATTGTGATCATTGATTCTGTGGGTAACCTTGCCTCGAAGAAAGAGGTTGAGGATGCAATGAACGAAAAGAGTGTCGCCGATATGTCTCGGGCCAAGTCACTTAAATCTTTGTTCCGTATTGTTACACCACATCTTAATCTCAAGGATATCCCACTCATTGCCGTAAACCATACATACCAGGAAATTGGTTTGTTCCCTAAGGCAATTGTTTCAGGTGGTACAGGGATTTATTATTCAGCAGATGCTATTTGGATTATCGGTCGCCAACAGGACAAGGTTGGTACGGAAATTCAAGGTTATCATTTTGTGATTAATATTGAAAAATCTCGCCATGTGAAAGAGAAATCCAAGATTCCAATTTCAGTATCTTGGGAAGGTGGTATCGTCAAATGGTCAGGTCTTATGGATGTGGCTGAAAAGGGTGGATATCTCAATAAGCCAAAGGTTGGTTGGTATGAAGCCGTGGATCCATCCACTGGTGAAATTATATCAGACAAACTGATGAGAGCAAAAGATGTAAATAATAATGAAGAGTTCTGGCAGATGATGTTTGCAAAAACTGATTTTAAAGAATACATTAGAAAATTATTTACAATAGGTGCCTCTGGCAGTATTATGGGTGAAGATGATATTGTTACTGAGGTTGTTGAATAAACCTATTGACTTTTCCTATGATTAATGATATTATAGGTACTATAAAACAAACCGGTGGTGGCATTTGTCACCACCTATCTTTTTATAATATAGGGACAACATGCTAGAAAAGTCTATTTTATCAAATTTAATCTTCAACGAGGAATATTACCGAAAGGTTTATCCTTATGTGAAGGGCGAGTATTTTGACGACTCGAATCACGAGCGTATTTTTTCCACATTTAGTGAATATGTAGAAAATTACAAGGAGGCTCCTTCAATCGAGGCTCTTAAATTATCACTTGACAAACGTAAGGATCTCAACGAAGACTCATATAAAAATGTAATGTCTGCGGTTGATGGCTTTCGTATTGATGAGGAAACAAATACTGAGTTCCTTATTGATGAAACAGAAAAATTCTGCCAAAACAAAGATCTCTACAATTCAATCCGCAAGGCCATTCTTATTCTGGATGGTGAGGATAAACAAAATGACAAGGGATCCATTCCTAAAATCCTATCAGATTCTCTCGGCATTACATTTGACCAAAGTGTGGGTCATGATTTTCTTGAGGATTATGAAGGACGATATGAATATTATCACAAAAAAGAAGAGCGGTTACCATTTGATATTGACCTGTTAAACAAGGTTACCAAGGGTGGCTTACCTCGTAAATCAATGACAGTTCTATTGGCAACAACCGGTGGTGGTAAATCTTTGGTAAAATGTCACATGGCTGCAAATTATTTGATGTATGGCAAGAATGTCTTATATATAACCATGGAGCTTGCTGAGGAAGAGGTTGGTCGTCGAATTGATGCCAACATTATGGATGTTACTCTGGACGAAGTGTCAATTACACCACGTGATGTTTTTGAAAAACGGATGAACAGATACAGATCCAAGACTCCTGGCAAACTCATTGTTAAGGAATACCCAACCGGTTCTGCTCACGTAGGACATTTCCGACATCTATTAAACGAATTGGAAATGAAAAAAGGTTTTAAACCGGATGTGGTCTTTGTTGACTACATTAACATCTGCGCTTCTGCTCGAGTTAAAGGTGCAGCCGCAGCTAACTCTTACACACTTGTCAAATCTATTGCGGAGGAAATTCGTGGTCTGGCTATGGAATTTAATTGTGCCGTTGTTACTAGTTCTCAGTTTAATAGGGACGGTTACGGCAACTCTGATGTTGATCTCACCAACACCTCTGAGTCTATGGGTATTACTCACACTGCTGATTGTATCCTTGGACTTATAACGTCGGAAGACCTAGACAGTCTAGGTCAGTTGATGATCAAACAACTTAAAAATCGTTGGGGCGATTTAGGATATTATCGTAGGTTTCTTGTAGGTATCGAACGTGCCAAAATGAAAATCTATGATCTTGAGGAATCAGCCCAACAAAACGTACAAAATACGGATGGTAATAACCAGTCGCAGTCAAACAATGATACCCCTGCGTTTGACAAGACCTCATTTGGTCAGGTTGTTACTATGAATAATAGAGGCAAAAGTCGTAAAAATGTATTCGAGGACATGGAAGGATTCAAATAAATGAAATACGAAATAACATTATCACGGACAGGGGTATACGGTATTTTAGAGAACACAACTGGTACTTTTATAAATATGTCAAATACCAAAAAAAGTACCATAGAGACAGTCTGTGATAATTTAAATTGGGGCTCTGGGTTTCAAGGACACACCCCCAATTTTGTTGCCAACTTTTCTCCTTTGGTGAAACAAAAAAGAGAATAAGAAATGCCTCGTAATTTTAGAAACTATTTGAATGAAGCTTCTATATTAAAACCTGACTATGTCGAAGGCCATAAATTTGCTTGGAATGGCAAAGGTATAAAGGAATTTGACCAGGCAGGCTATAAACGTAATGACATATTTACTGTAGTTACTGGTTCGGACGGTGCTATCCTTATTGGAAGCCAGGATGCTGAGAATGAAAAGTATCTGAAAGGACCTGATGGTAAGGTATGGCATTTTAAAGGTGGCCTAAGTTTTAAGGCATCTTCTTTCACCCACGTCAAAGAATCTGGTGGAACGCCTAGTGGTGCCGAATGGGAAAACCTCATTGTATTTGCCTATAATAATCTCAAAGGTACTGTTACAGATGAGGAAACAAAAGAAGTTGCTCTCAAATATTGGGAGCGTTATGGTAAGATTTCAGATGAGATTGCTAAAAACTTTGATGTAAATCTTAAGGCAAAGCAGTTAGTACAAACAGGCCGAGGTTTGGGTAATGTAAAACTTGGAAGGTTTTGGAAGGCAGCTGGTGCCACAAATAAGACACCAAAAACTGATATCGCATCATCCAATTTTGTAGAAAAGATTTCTCTCAAAAAAGGTGGTGGGTCTCAGCTTATTTCAGCAGAGAAAAAAGAAGCACTTGCAATTGTCAATGCTGCCCTATATGAAATGGGTAGTGATGCATCATTTGCCAAAAAGTTAACTGGTGCCATTGAAGATAAAATGACCAGGCTCATTACAACCGAAGCGGCATCATCCCTACAGAAACGTTCTTTAATGGGTGATAAAGACGCTGGTGTGATTGATTATCAGAAAAAGGATAAGGATCATAAGGAATTATCTGCGATGCTCAAGGATGCTATTAGAGGCGCATCAGAGAAAAATAACCTATTTGCTCGACATATTGTACTAGAGGCAGCCACTGGAAACAATAAATTTGGTGGTGCTAACTCAAAGGCAGCCGCAAATGTTTTAGGAAAATTTGATATTAGAACATATGAGGTAGATGTAAAAGGTATTACATCCATTAACGATCCCATTATCATAGAGTATGCACAAAAGGTTCGTCCATATGTTGCCTTTAAAAAAGGCTCTGCAGGTTCTGCTGCCTATTCAGCAATGCGCTTAGGTTTATCCGAAGGTTATACCTTACAAAAACTGGTCACTGAAGAACTTTCAAACATCCAAGGTTTTTATCTCACAGAGGATATTCTAAATGAAGGTCCAATGGGTATGATTAGACGGGCTGGTAAATTTGCCAAGACTGCAGGTGCCGCAGTTAAAAAGGCATTGGATATGGCAGTCAAAAAGATTATTTTAAAATTAAAAAAGGTATTTACAGCCATTGCCAAAAAAGGTAAAAACATGATGGCAGCTCTTATGAAGTTCCTAGGGGTTGAGTTAGGTACGGCAACAGGAATTCCAGCAGAGGTAAGTCTATAATGAAAAGATTTAAAAATTATATTGCCGAGGAGATCCTTACAGAAGATAAGAATCTCCACATGACTCATCTTGAAGATGCTGTCATTGATGGTGGTGTTATAGGTACAAGAAATGTGATTAATTATTTAAGAGCATTACGAGATATGTTAGGTGGTAATACCAAAGCACCCATAAATGTCTCTGTAAAATGGGATGGTGCTCCTGCAATTTTTGCGGGTAAAGATCCATCCGATGGCAAATTCTTTATTGCCAAAAAAGGTGTTTTTAATAAGAATCCTAAAATATATAAAACAGAAGCTGAAATTGACAATGATATATCAGGTGACCTTGCCTCAAAGTTTAAGGTTGCTTTAAAAGAGTTTAGTAAACTCGGCATTGAAGGAGTGGTACAGGGTGATTTCTTATATACGAATGATGATTTACAAACGACTAATATTGATGGAGAGTCGTATATTACTTTCCATCCTAACACGATTGTTTATGCGATACCAACGAAAAGCAAACTTGCAAAAACAATTTCAGGATCCAATATCGGTGTGGTCTTCCATACAACATACCGAGGAGATTCATTTGAAACAATGTCAGCAAATTTTGGAAAGGAGATTGTACCTTCTCTCAAGAAAGTAAAATCAGTCTGGGCGGTAGATGCAGTATTTGAAGATAAGTCAGGTAATGCCACATTTACAGCTGCAGAAACAAAAGCATTAAATGCTATCCTAACCAAGGTAGGTTCACTGTTCAGAACAATTAAAAAAGAAACTTTGAACGGCCTGTCGAAGGCGAACAATGAGGAACTTAATATACGTGTAAATGTATATGTAAATCAAAAGGTCCGAGCTGGAGAACGCATTGGGAATCCTAAACAGTTTGTGGCTGGTCTTACAAAATATATTAATGATTATTATGGCAAAGAGGCAGATAAAAAGAAAACCCAGCGCGGCAAGGATACACAGACCGGAAAACGTGATGCGGCTCTAGCCTATTTTGCAAACAATAATAAAAAAGAAATAGAACGTTTGTTTGAGATGTACAACCTATTGGTTGATGCCAAACTTATGGTTATTTCAAAATTAAATCATGTGGATGGATTACAAACATTTCTTAAAACCACTAAAGGTTTTGAGGTTACTGGTCAAGAGGGCTTTGTCGCCATTGATCATATGGGTAAGAATTCACTTAAACTTGTAGACAGACTACAATTCAGTAAAGCTAACTTTAGTACAGAATATATTAAAGGGTGGGAGAAGAAATAATGGCGTGGGTACCAGTACCAGGGAGTGGTGGACTTTGGGAGTACGGTAATAACCCTACTCTTGGAACATTAGCACCAGGGGCAAAAGTACACCCTGATGATGATTACTATAGGGAAGCTAACGGCACAGTTACTGCTGGAATTAGATCGTTTACCCCTCCTGGTGGAAACCTTCAACAGACCTATGTTAAATGTAGAATGGTTGGGGACGGCAATGACGACGGTCCTTGGTCTGAATTAAGCAAAAACTATTACGACGGGAAAATCTAATGGCAATTTGGAACAAACTAACACAAGCATATTTAACTGGTAACAAAACTCTGTTTGAAGCATTTATGCTCGCAGACAAAGATGGCAATATCATCAATACATTTGGATCGGCTTCAAACATTCCTATC
>Ga0181400_1000188_pt1 | contig 25334 bp, 27 predicted proteins | sample 23SPOviralmetaG_FD_130129 | JGI IMG/M metagenome (GOLD analysis project Ga0181400, IMG submission 130129) | Marine viral communities from the oligotrophic San Pedro Time Series (SPOT) site, San Pedro Channel, CA, USA - 23 SPOT_SRF_2011-06-22 | ecosystem: Environmental > Aquatic > Marine > Strait...
GTTGATGAACATATATTTGTTTTGGTTCATCTATTTTTGTGTTAGGATTGTATATGGGTAAAAATGGAATATCATCTAAATCCATTATAGTGTTCATCCTATGTGTCTTAGCCCAATCATCATAGACATAATAGCCGGGGCATATATTGCGGTAGTTTTTTTCTTTTGCTCTTATATATGAAAAGTCAATATGATATACTTCTGATATTCTAGATCTATCTTTTGACCATATAACTTCTAAAGCAAAACCACCAAATAATTTATAATCTAAAGCTACTTTATTAAATATGTCATTCCATGACTCATATTTGTTAGCTCTTTCTAATGCGAATTCTTTATCAGAAGTTAATCCTTCTCCTTTAACAGCTTCTACAATTGCATTTACACATGCAGCATGTGTTGAACTGTGGTTAAATAACTCGATTAAATAATTGGGATAGTCATTAGTGACACCCCATTTTATAAATTTATTATCTCTTTTTTCGCTTGCATATTTCTTAGAATATGAATCTCTTTGAATATTTGCGAATTTAATTTTATTAGCCATTGTATACTGTGAAATTTGATTCTTCTTCAAATTGGTGTTTATAAACTGGGTCATAATCTGATCCAGATACTAATGCTCTATCTGATTCTAATAATTCTCCAACTTCTTGTCCTGCAGAGTAATTAATCCAATCACTTGTTTCATTAGTCCAAGTAGATGTTGCATCAATCCAGATGTCACTACCACTAATTTCCAACTCATAAATATTAGCATCATATTGTCCCGAATTGGTAGGAACATATTTTGATTCTATTTCATATAAAACCCAACCACCATACTTACTTGTTTTATTAGAAATTATAGTAGCATCAATAGGAGTAACTTCCCCTGAGAATGAAGAAGTTAAATATAGTTTCAATAAACTACCTGTATACTGTGTATTTAGATATACTGTTTTATTTTGAATTTCAGAACCTGATGCGTATTGAAGTTGAATCATAGTATTATTTTTATAATAATAGAAGAATGGGTTGCCATATTATGACAACCCTTTTCTCCTAAGTATTAATTAGCCTAGTGTTATTCCCGTAAGAACGTCTGCTAGACTTGATCCGCTAACTTCACTAGCAGGAAGTGGTTCCTGTCCTGTAAATGTTAGAGAATATCCATTTAGATCGCCAAATGCGGTTCCAGTTTGACCAGTTCCACCTGATAATGTCATTCCGTTTTGTTGTCCTGCTAAGAATAGCACTCCAATTCCATCGTCTTGTCCATTATTAGTTTCAACCACTACTTTTAAAGCTGGATTTTGTGCCAATACTTTAATTTGATTTCTTGTAGATGATTGCATTTTATGGAATGGTGCGTTTACTACTTGTTCGTAGAAAACTGTACCATTTTCAGTGGATGCGTTAATGGTTTCTGTTAAATCACCTGTTTGTTTTGCAAGCTCAAACTTATAAAAAGTTCCTGCTCCATCTATATCAGTGATGTATCCATTTTCGTATCCAGTTACTGTATCAATAGAACCAGAAAGGATATAAATGTTCTTTATTCCTCCGGAATTATCTCGGCAACCGAGTGTAAATCCTGATGTAATATCACATGCCATAATTTTCTGGTTTTAAAGGTTCAACATTAAACTAGATCGTTACTCACCCAATTTTCCGGATGACCGATCTGCATTCCTAATTTATTTCTCAATCTGTAACGTAGAGTATCAGTGTTGATATCATACCATAGTGAGAAGTTATTTGTATCGCTAATAAGATCAGTTCCTACAAAAGCATCAGATGCTTTACCTAGTACTACTCTTTCAGATGCTCTTAGTCCATAAGTACCAACGATTTTTACGTTAGGATATCCTGGTAGTGGCACTTCATAGAATCCACCTCTTTTAGCTACTGTAGTAGGATCAAAGTGGAACAAGTTTTGTGTAGTTAAACCACTGATTACTCTTTGGAATACAGAAGTACCCATAAAGAATGTTAAATCATCAGCATCTAATACATTTACATTAGCATCAGCTAACATTGCAGTTAATTGATCATATGCAGTTGCAGCAACAATAGCAGTTGCACCAGTACCTGTAGCAGCTACTACTCCAGTAGTGTTACCTGAATCGATGATATATTTCAACCCACTAGAGATAGGAGTAAGACCAGCTGAATAAGCAGATCCTGAAACAGCATTCCAGATAAAGTTATCGTTGTCTTGTTGTACTTTAGCTACTAGGTCAGTTGTTACATCTCCTAATAGTTTAAAAGTTTCTTCATAAGAACCAGCAGGTAGTGCAGAGACACCTAGGTACTTAGAAGTTAATGATTGTAGGTTCATAGAATCTAGGAACGTACGTTTGTTTACAGTGATGTTTCTCTGTGTAAAAGAAATTGAACCAGTAAAGTTAGTAACTGAATCTCCACCTTGTGCATAAGGATCAACTGAGATTAGGTTAATGGGTTCTTCAAATTTTATTCCTTCCTGAATAGAAACGTACTCTGCTGTGTTGCCTTTATAAACTGTATCTAATACAATTTTACCGGCTACTTCATTATTGAAGTCAGATAGTGCGCTTACGTCAAAAGCCATAATTGTGTAATTTTAATAATTAATTTTTGTTTTTCATTTTGTTTAACATGTTCTCATAACGAGTTTTAGCTCTTTTATTTGAGAACTTATCAGCAGTTGAAAATTTACTGCTAGCAGCAGGTATTGTTTTCTCTTCAGCTGGTTCAGAAGCGAATGAGGACATTTTTTCTTTAATACCCATTACTTCTTTTTCGATTTCCGCCATTTTTTCATCTACTTTAGTCATTTTTGCTTCAACGACTTCGCCGATTACTTCAATGATGTCTTCTAATTTCGGGCCTTCTTCCATCATATCCTCGTCCTTAGCTTCTTCGAATTTTTCTTCTACTTCTTCTTTAACCTCATCTTCTGTAGTTTCAGCAGACATTTCCTCTTCTACTACAGTAGACTCAGTTTCCTGAGAGGACATTTCTTCTTCTTTCACAGATTCTTCAGCTAAATCAGCAGAACCATCACCTTCTTCATCTGGGTATTTAACACCAGTTAAAGTACCCTCAGCATCAACAATAAGTTGAATACCTGATTCGGTAACATGTTCTCCTTCTGGAGCTGCTACTTTTTCTCCTTCTTCTGTTTCTACAAACAGTTTTTGACCTTCAGCAAACTTACCGTCTTTGTCATTAGAGATTTTAGTACCATCTTCCAGTTTGGCAGAAGCAAATTCTTCAGATACTTCGACAAGATTAAAATGTTGTTTGACCAACTCTTTTAACTCATTTTTAGTCATAATCTAAATGTTTTTGCGAATTAATGATAATTGATTTTATCATGAATAAATATATAGATAAATTATTTTCAAAAAAATTTGGCTACCTAGTGTACTTTTCTTATCTTATATATAGTTATAATAAAACAATATTATGGAAACTAAATGCTGTACACAATGTAAACAAGTAAAATCGTTAGATTTATTTTACGATCGTACAAATGGTCGTAAACAATCATGGTGTAAACAATGTCAATTAAAACAATTAAATGATTATTGGAAAACGCCTGAAGGTGTAGCCTATAGAAAACAATACTATTCTGAAAATAAAGAAATATATGCAAAGGCTGCTAAGAAATGGGTAAAGAATAACAGGAAAAAAGCAAATCAATTTGTTTATAACTGGTATGAACAACATACTGAACAATTTGTTGGTATACAAGACAAATATCAATCTAAAATACCGCCATCTGTCTACTGTATAAAATATGATGATGAAGTAATTTATGTTGGTAAAGCTCGTAAACCATTAGCCAGAGTAAATGTGCATTTATCAACTATAAAAACCGATAATAACTTAAGTAAAGTAAATAAGTTGCATAGCTATTGTGGCTTTGATAAGTCCCGTTTTAGCTACGAGTTTCTAGAGGAAGGTGAATATGATAAATTACTAGATATAGAACGTTATTATGAAAATTTATATGATGCTAAAGGCAATTATAAACGTATATTTGGTAAAGTTAAATCAATAAACCAAATATTAAAAGATATAGGTGGTAAAACAGCTTATGAGAAATATCATAAATAATTTGGCTATCGTTATAATGGTTCGTATATTTACGTATAAATAAATAAATAAAAGTTATGTTCAAAACGCAATTAGTTACAAGTAAAGGTGATGTTATTAAAACATTTATTTCATCATCAAGACCATCAACCAGATTTGGTAGTGAAGGTGTAGAAGTTAGATCAAATGATAGTAATAATGATTTTACTATTATGGGATCATTTAATGTTATTATAGAAACTGCCTAATGAAAAAATTAATATTATTAGCTTTGTTGTTTGCATCATGTTCAAAAGATCCCATCTGTGGAGAGGTCACAGGTGGGGGCGTAAATAGATTTACAGGTGAACTGTATTTAGAAGTTGATGGTCAACGTGAATGGGTAGATATGAAAACCTATGATTCGTTTTATGTAGGAGATCCTATATGTTTAGATTAATCTATATTAGAGGCTTGTCTAGCACATACTGCTAGACGTTGTCTTATATTAGGATATTCGTCTTTCATTATTGTATCTTGCATACAACGTTTAACGAATTCATCTCTTGTTTCTGATGGTTTAATTACTGGTAATGGCATTGTTTAAAATTAATTTATCTCTGAATATGCCTTCAACACTAAAGCCTTTAACTTTACCTGTTTTAACATAATCATCCCATACTTGTTTGTTATTTACTTTGTATACTCCAAACCAACTACCTTTAGATAGTTTATAGCCATAAGCAGCAGATTTATCTTTTTCTGGATCATCTACAAGCCATGTCTCTACCAATGTTATATCACTTACTTTTTGATCAGCATTATGTTCTATGTTTACTGAATCAATTTGTTTGTTTTGCATTAGTTTATACGATAATTTTTTAATACCCTCAGCATCAAAGAAAACATAATATTTGTTACCTTCATCATCAACACGAGGTATTAATTTATCAGCTATCATTAATGGACCAGCTAATATTTGTTGGTCTTGATTTATAGCACTAAATCCTTCTTTAACAGTAGATACTTCTTCATTTAAAACATCTTGAACTACTTTATAGTAAAGATCATAAATGTTAAAATCATCAGGTTTTTGAATTTTACGTAAGCCTTTAGTATATTGTCCTACTACTTTACCTGATTTAAGTTTAATAATTGCTAATGGATTATCTTTAGTAGGTTTAAATTCAAATGATGTACCCGGTATTTTTACAGTACCTTCTACTCTAATATCTGTTATTTGTCCTCTTGATCTATCTTTATCTTTAGTTTTACCTGCAAATCCAAATGATACAAAATCACCTACACTAAATCCATCTGCTGATTTAACAAAATAATCTCTAATAATTTCTTCATTTTGTTTTTCTAATAAACCAGCTTGTCTTAATTTTTTTTCTGCCCATGGTAATGCACTAGGTCCACCCCATAGTAAATAAGATATGTAACCACATGCTTCATAATCTTTTCTTTTAACAGCTAAATCATAATTATCTCTTTGACGTAACAAAAATGAACGCATACGTTTGATTGTATCAATTGTTACATTCTTACCTTGAGCTAATTGTTGAGCACGTTGTTTTCCAACTAATGTGCCACATTTATTTCCCAATTCTTTATTGCGTTTAATTCCTTGTTCGGCCGCCTTGCGTGCTGCTTGAGGGTAATCATTAAATGACGCGAATTTATGTTCTGAAAACATTAAAAAATCCATTTCAATAGCTGGTTCTTCAACCAATGCTACTGCATCTAATCCTTCTAAATCGTTTTCTTCGTCAATTGTTAATTTAACTATTTTCATCCTATTCTTCGTTTTGAATTTAGTCGAGCAGATGCTTCTTGTGATGATGATACATCTCCACTTACAACATAAGCTCTAATCATTTGATCCCCTGCATTTACTTCAGGAGATACTCCTGATGGTGGTGCTGAAGGAACTGATGCAACTCCTCTACCTATGTTTGCAGATGGTGTTGGTATACTACCTCCTACACCTTTAGATGCTGATTTAGCACCTTTAACTGCTGAAACAACTGCTGCTATAATACCTGCTGCTTGAACTGCGTATGCTATAAGTAACGGAATATTTTGTGGGAATCCAACCGCTGCTGTTTTTGCTGCACCTGTTGCTGTAGCAACTGTTGCTTCTGATGCTTTTAAAGTAGAGAATGTAATGGTTTTCTTTGCTTCCATTATCAATTCTTTAGCAGCTAATACTTGTTTTGCAATTAATAAACCTCTACCTACTTTTGTTTCTGCACCTGCTAAAGCAATCATATTATCAAGTGAATTAGAACGTGCTGCATCTAATTTCATTTGATTTTCTACTACGGCTACAGCATATTCACCATCTGCATTTTGCTTTTCTTTGTTAATTATTTTAACACCTGTAGCTACAACTGCTGCTGTTTCAACTTCTTTTAAACCTGCTGATGTAATAGCATTTACTGTTGTTACTTTTTCTCTAACAACTGTATTTGCACTTTCATCTCTAATACGTTTTTGTTCAGCAGCATTTAATGCTAATATTTCTGTTTCCTTAGCATATATTGCTTCTTTCTCAGCAGCATTTGTTTGTAATTGTAATAATTCTGCTTCTAATAATTTCTTTCTCTCATCATATATTTCTTTAGCTGATGCTCCTGATGCTTGTAGTATTGCTAATTCACGTTGTGTTGCTGCAATTAATTCTGAATTAACTTGTTTTGCAGCCATTAAAGCACGTTCTGCTTCATCAGGTAAAATACCTAAGAATTCTAATACAGGTCTAGCTGCATCAAATAAAGCATCAAATGAATCTTTAATAAAGTCAATTGCTTGTCCTATAAATGGAACATTATTAGCAAATCGTTTTGCTGCCTTAGTTATGTCATCCCAATAGGCTATAACTGTACCTAATGCTACTATAAAAGCACCAACTCCAGTAGCAATTAAAGCCTTTTTAGTTGTACTACCAAATAGTTTAGCTGCTATACCTGATTTTTTCATTACAGTAGTAAACTGCATAAATCCTTCAGATACATCTTTTATACCTAAACCAACAGCAATTGCTGAGGCTGCTTTAGCTTCAAATTCACCAAATCGTTCTGATTCAATACCTAAAGCACCTAATGTACCTACTGCTGCTGTTAAACTACCAGCAAATATTTTAGCTGCACCATCAGCAGCCATTAATTTATCTTCAAACTGTAGCCCTGTAATCGCATCATTAACCTTATCTAATTCTTTAGTTAATGCCTGAGATTGTTTTGATAATTCTTTAAATGCCTGACTACCAGCAGGAACATCTCTCAGTTCATCATTAATTGCTGATAATTCGTCTTCAAGTTGACCAAGCGACTTTATTGCCGCTTGATCATTGACTTTTACATTATATTCTAAAGTTGTGGCCATACTAATAAATAGTTAGTTTGATTATTTTAAATTTGTTATGGAGGACAACTACCACAACTTGTATGGAATGAAACAAAAGTTGCTTGGTAATCTACAATTCCACCAGTATAGTTATTATCTATAATTTCCCAACATTTACCATCTAAGAATGCACCACTACTTTGTAATTTAAGTGCTGCTCCATTAAAGAAATTACTTGAATATTGAAATTCAATATAATAAGTATTAAATTGACCACATTCTCTAATTTGCATTCTTTGTGTTGGAACAGTTGCTGTTGGAGTAGGTGTAGTTCCAGTACAAGGAACATTAGTACCTAATGATCCACCTGCATTAACTATCCTATATGTTGTTCCATCACTTAAAGTATAACCTCCTGGTACTGGATTATTAATGTAAGGATCAGTCCAAACATATGTTGCAGTTTGTAATTGTGTTCCATCAAAATAGTAAGTATTTGTTGGTGAACTTAGCAAACAAGCATCAGGATTAGGTGCTCCAGTAGTTCTATATCTTACTGTTATTGCAGTTCGAGCTGAAGTTGGTGTTGGAGTAGCCGTAGGAGTTGCTGTAGGCCCTACAGGTGTTGCTGTTGGTGTACCAGTTACTGTTGGTGTAGGTGTGGGTACTGCAGATGTTGCTGTAGGTGTAGGTGTTATTGTAACACATCCTGTAACAGTTACTGCATTTGTACATGTCCCTGTTGAACGAATTATGTAAGTATTATAAGGAGTTACTGAATAACCACTTACTAATTCTGATCTTGAAACCCCACTAGCCAGCAAGTTTCCACCTACCTCACTTGTGTGGTATATGTCAAATGGGCCTACTGATGCTCCCATCGTCGTTGCTGTTAATATTACTGCCATATTATTTTATTTAATATTAATTTTATTATTTTTTAACATAATGTTTCACCTGTTCCTACTGTACCTAAACTATTTGTTGATGTCCAATAGTAATCATTTGCTCCATCATTGTAAGAATAGAATCCACTTCCTATAAAGTTAGTGTATGTAGCACCTGCAGCATATACTCTATCACCTGATTCTATAAGGGCACCTGTATTACCACTACGTTTCAATAATCTAAATGCTCTTAATTGAGTATATCCACAAGCTGTAGTACTACTTCCAGCACCTCCATCATTTGGATCCCAACTTGAATCAACTACTTTAGCATTGAAATCATAGAATGTACCACATACTCCACTACCTTGTACTGCAGTATCTCCAGGTCCATATTCAACAAAGAATAATGGTAAATCACCTTGTACATCACTTAATCCCCAGTATCTGTCAGCAGCCGCTCCATTTGATAATGAAGTAGTTAAATTAGCATCTTGATATAATTGAGCACCAACTTGAACTGCTGCCATTAATGTAGGTTGTTGTGAGTAAACCGCTGTATTAGCATTTCCAGCACAAGCACCACTACTATCTGTATAAGGTGTTGGACCATTATAGTAATAAGTGTACACTGTTGGTGTTGGTGTAGGTGTTGGTGTGGGTGTTGGTGTAGGTGTTGCTGTTGGTGTTGGTGTAGGATTAACTAATTGACAAGCAGCACAATCATCATAGAATGTTGTCATAACTGGATAACTAGCATTATATGTAATAGTTTCTATTACTGAATGACATATTATAATACCATTTACATCTATTCCAAATGAATCTCCGAAAGCTAAAGGTTCTCCAGTATAAGTAACTTCTGTTGTTGAAGTCCCATCACATTCTCTTACTCTAAATGATTGAGGTATTACCGCACGACAATCTGCACAATCATCAAAACTAGCTGTGTATTGATACAAATTAGAAGTATGTGGGAAAGTAACAACATTGTCTAAACAGATCCAATCACTAATATCTGGGAAAGATGTATTATATATTGCTACAGATCCTGTTCCAAGATTTTCAAGGCCTGGTGTTAATGATGCAAAGTTTATATCAGGTGCGCTACCAACACATCTTTGTCCTCTATAATAATATATTGTAGGTGTTGGTGTAGGTGTTGCTGCTGTAGGTGATGGTGTTGGTGTAGGATCTACTCCACATTCTCTAATAGATGCAATACCTTGTCCTGGTACATAGTATATATAGTAGTCTGAACCACCTCCGCCAGCATTTCCAATACCATACCATCCTGTAAATTGTAATTCAGGACCTTGAGCTGGTGGTGAAATATCATAATCATAAATTATATCTCCTACTTGAGCATCTGCTACATTACTAAATGATGGTGAATAACGAGGGTTAGGTTGAGTTAAAATACAAACACCAGCATCATTATATGCTGAAGTACTTTTGAAATATGAAAGAAATCCAGTTGCAGAAGGTGTAGGTGTAGGTGTTACTCCACCTGGTGTTGGTGTTGGTGTAACACCTGCTGTTGTTATAGAAGCCTGAGAAGAAGTACAAGTACCTGAAGTAATAGTAGCAGTGATTGTAACACCGGTATTACATGTTACAGTAATACCACTTGCTAAATTTCCTTTAGTTGTTGAATTAGGACTTATAGTCCCACTGCTAACAGATAAAGATATAGTATCTGAATTTGCATAAGAGCTTCCAAAATTAGCTGATAAATCGAATGTAGCCATTTTATTTTATTTTATTTTTTAACATGATCCATTATTTTGTACTGTCCATGAAGATGGGTTATATGTTACAGTTTTACCATCACAAGCACATACGTCTATTGTAAATCCACTTACTGATCTTTCTTGTAATTTATATTCTTGATCAGTACAATCCCACCATTCTACCGACGCAGGACCATCACTATTTCTTGTAAATGTATATGAAGTACAAGTACTACAAGCACAACCTGGGTTAGCACAGTTTCCAATTACATAATCTAAATTAATTGTTGCTGTAGCAGTTGTTGTACCACTAATTGTATAACAAATTCCATTAGTTGCTAATATAATATTACCTACATTTCCTCCAGCAACCGTATGTAATATCTCACTTGAAGCCGAACCATCACTACAATTTGTTAATGTATAATTAATTTGTGGTGTAGCAGTTGGTGTTGCCGTTGGTGTTCCTGTAGGTGTAGGTGTTGGCGTAGCAGCTGTTGGTGTTGGAGTAGGTGTATTAGTAAACCCTGGAGGTGTTGCTGTTGGTGTAGGTGTAGGTTGTCCACCTCCTATATTTAAATTAAAGTTACAATCTGTTATAGCACCTATAATTAAATTAAAGTCACAAAGCGGTAATGCTGGTGTAGGTGTAGGTGTAAATCCTGTAGGTGTTGGTGTTGGAGTAACTATAGGTACATCACTACATACTACTACTAAACGACAATCTGGTGTTGCAGTTGGTGTTGGTGTAGCAGATGTTGGTGTTGGTGTAGGAGTTACTGTTGCAGTTGGTGTTGGAGTAATATTAATTGTTCCACATACTACTTCTAAAGCACATTGATCAATAAATGCTCTTTCATATACTGGTCTTTGTTTTAATAGCTCAACTTCAACAACATCATCAATAGTTAAATTAAATCCATTAATTTTGTTTATTCTATATTGCTCACCATGAATGAATACTCTATCATTTAATCTTATGTTTTGGTATTCTGTAGGTGAGAATTCTAAATCTAAAGTAACTTTTCTATTTTCATCCCAATACAATGTATCAATGTAATTTTTCCAAAATGAATCAAATGCATCCTTACCCTGAAGAGCAGGATCATAATACATTGAAATTAAATTAAAATAATCATTGGAAAAATTTAAATCTATAGTGCTTTCACCTGGTTGTAATGATTGTAGATTTGATATAGTAGAATAAAAATTACTAGATTCAAATCCATAATATATTTTACCTAATCCACCACCAGCAAATGTTGGTACATCAACATCAACTTTATAACCTAATCTAGGTTTAAATTGAAATGTTGTTTGTGCTGTATTTTCAAATTTATATAAGTGAGGTAATACTGCGGATCCTGTAGATAAATTATATGTTGGGTTACCATCATTATCTAATGAACCAGATTCAATCATTGGTCCTAAAACAGTAGGTCCAAATATAGTTTCAATTGTTTTCTTTCCTACAGGTATATTAGAATCAGCAATGATTTCTTGAGTACCATATTGGAAGTTAGGTGTATTATCTTTAGCTATTTTACTAAACCTATCATTATCATCCTTATCTTTAATTAATAATGTTTTAGGTTGTTCATTAACAGGATGTTTAATTGATATTTTTTGAGCAGTATCGTATCTTGATGTCCAATCAATGTCACGACCTTGACTCATCCAATCTTCAAAGTTTTCAATTACTATTGTTTTACTTTCATTAGGATGAGGTACTATTACGGCATTAAACTTAGTTAATATACCTTTTAAAACATCATATGCCTTTAATTTACTATCCCATTGTAATGACATATCAATTTCAGCATCACCATATGATACAGGTGCTGAAACACATCTAAATAAATTATCAAAACCAGCTACTGTAGCTGAGTTAGGTAAAGTGTTTCTTTTATCATATAATGCTGTAACATTTATTGTATCAAAAGATGAAAGTGTACCATTCCATGAAACATTTATAGTTGTAGAAGACTGTCCATAAGTAAAGTTTGCACTTGTTTCTGCTAAAGTAAAAGTATTATTTTTAGTTATTTGTAGAAAAACTATTGCATTATTAGAAGCAAAAGGAGTTGGATTAAATACTGTACATTGTGCTGTAAATTCATAGTCACCACCTATTGGTGCTGTATACTTGTACGTTGAAGGATTATAATTATTAGTAGGATCGTCTATTTCAGTATCATATGCTAAATCAACATATGTGGTATTTGGGAGTGTTTGGTTCTGAACTTGTGTAGCTGAAAATGTTGATGCTGCTGAGGCTGATAATACAGGCCCTAAACTATCTTGTCCTTTAGGTAGAATATATAAATCATCAAATGTTGATCCTGAAACTAAAGTAGATTCATATTTGTATCCTGCATAATCAACAATTGTATCTATTACATCTCTAGCTAATATAGCAGGTAAAAATTGTCTTTCCTCTATTGGTGTAGATGGATTTGCAATACCAGGATCAAATATATTTCGATTTATTTGTATTCTAGGTATAGTAGGATAATCATCGGGTTGATCGGTTCCAAAATCACATAATGGGTATAATATAGACCCATTTAATAAATCGCCTTGCCATGATGCAGATATTGAAGCTGAATTTAGTAAGTGATTATAATCTGACCAATCAACATCAGTCATATTTGTTCCTTCAACAGTATTTTTAAAATTAACTGTATCATCAGCAACTGTTACATTATAGCCTATGTAATTACCATCAGTAACTGTTTCTTCTAATTGAAATTCTCCACCTAATAATTTTTCACCATTATAAAGTACTTCAGCATCAATTGTATTATATAAACCAGGTATATTATCAGCTCCTACTCTGTAAGCGCCTTTAAAAAATGCGTTATTACGTCTAGTTCCCGGTAGATTAAACGTTTGAGAACCAACACCAAATATTTCGCCGATTGAAGTGTTTTCAACGGCAGATACATCTAGTCTTAATGGTATGTTACTATCAATGTCAAGATCGTACCATGCATTATTATAATAAACTCGTAATATAAGATCGCCCATTAGTATCTAGAGTGTTTAGCATTTGCTTTTCTATATTGAATTGTAAATTTAAACATTCGTTGACCAGCAACATTTGTTCTATATTGTTCATCTGCATTGGTAATAATAATAGGCTCAAAATGAGAATCTACTTGTACAAACACAGATGGTGATTCAAATAATTCGAATAGCCAAGTTGCTTGTTTAGTAGTTAACCAATTAGTTTCTGCTGTATAGTTGTTTCCAAATTGATTTAAGTATTGTGTTTCTCCTCGTTTAGCATAATCATATGCTATTGTAGAAGTTTCTGTTGAATAATCTATATATGGTGCTCTGTATGTTTCTCTACTAAATGATTCTCTTTCAGTAGTTACCATTGTTGCTCTATAATAATCGTAAACACCTAATTTATTAATAAATGCAAAATTAGCACCTTCATGGTATAAGCATCCTAAATTAAATAAGAATTTATTTGAAGTACCTCCAGAATAATCTAATTCAATACTATAATAAGGGTATTGTGAAGAATTACTGAAGTAACTAGCTAGGCTACCTACATTTTGTAAGTTAGCAGGTCCTATACCTGCATGTAATAATTTATTTGATATAGGAACATGTGAATAAGGATTAGTAAAACTTGTATTATATACCTGTGATAAATTATCATTGTAAACTCTAACAATAGTTCTATCCCAATGTCCTTTAGAACCAATACCACATAAACTAGATACTGTCATGTAATCTGATTCTGATACCACTAATGCTTCTTGTATTGTACTACTATTTACAGTAGTTACTTCATTAGATGCGTTTGTTAAAGCATCATAATCTGCATTTGGCCAATTAAAAGTTCCTGCATCACGTTCTGTTACAGCAGGTATTACTTGAGAATTTTCTTCTGTTGTTGATGAAACAAAAGGTGATGTTACAAGTGATGAAGATATTGATGTACCATATTCTTCAGCAAATTCAATCAAAAATTGATTTATGTTATTATTGGTAGAATTTGTAAATGGAACAGGACCTGACACAAGCCATGGTTGTGTATATCCCATGTGATCATCTAACAGTCTTGACACTTCAAATACACCATAACTCGAATCGTTAGCTACTTGTTTTACTGTAGATAATACAACCCCATTACTTAATATTCTACAGATGTATCTATGTTGAGGTGAACTTGCAAAAGTACCTTCAACAACATAAATCATATCTGATTGTGTGCCATTGGGAAATGTCGGGGATTGAGTTATTGTTATCATGATTTAAATGCTACTTGTATTGATTGGTCTATATCTTGTCCCATTGCTTGTTGTAATGCTTCATTACCAAATTCTTCCTGTACTTTTTTAATTGCAGGAGCAGCAAATGGTTTTGCCTTAGGATTTGTTCCTCGTTTACCTATATTATATGCTATTGCCCATGCAAATGAATCTACTGTAGCCCCTGCTTTAGGTGTTAATGCTCTACGTTTTATCCAATTTTTAATTGGTGCTATAGGTGGCATTTTACCTGGGCCTCTACCTATACCTTCTTCTATTACAATACCATACCATTCATTAACTGCAATATTTTCAATTAATTCATTTTCAAATGTTTCATTAGTAATTGATTTAGCTAAATCTCCGTTAATATATGATTTATTACGTTTTAGATTAGCAACCATTTGCTCACGGACTCTATCTCCGTATTCACCTAATGCCGATATGGTATTTTCATTTGTCATATTAAGCTGGTGTTACACATATTGTCATTCCTTCTTCTAAATTTTCATTACCAGGTTCTGCTAAGAATCCATCTTCTATTGAGAAGTCAAAATTTTCTACTGCATCAACTGATATACTACCTTTATATACTCCACTTCCACTATCAGGATTTTCTGTTGCATCATATGAGAAGAATCTTTCATCATTTGATAGATCATTAGATTCTGTATATCGAGTTGTTAATGCAGCATCTGTATAGAAATCTTGACCTCCAATTACCAATGGTGAAGGTTTAAATGGTGCATCCATTAAACTACCTGTATACACTTGTCCATTTACTAATCTATCAGCTCTAGACTGAATGTATACTACTTGAGTAGGTGTTACTTGACTCCAATTTACATCATCACAAAATGAATCACCATGATTAGTTGTTGTTATACGCAACTTATAAACCCCAGGTGTAGCAGTTGGAGTTGGTGTTGGTGTAGCTGCTGTAGGTGTTGGCGTTCCAGTAGGCGTAGGTGTTACAGGTGTAGCTGTTGGTGTAGGTGTTGGTGCCGTAGGAGTTGGAGTTGGTGTTTCCGTAAATCCAGGAGGCGTTACAGTTGGTGTTGGTGTAGGTGTTCCTGTTGGACTAGGTGTAGGTGTAGGTGTTATACTACCATCACAAATTAAAGTTGAAATAAATTCTTGTGGTCCATTACCTTGACCATTTGTTGTCTCTAAATGTACAGTACCAGCACCAATAGGATAACTATTTGATCCTGAATAATCCCAGTTAGTACCATGATCAGATCCCATAACAGCAGAAGTAAATAATGTTGTTAAACTAGAATCAGTGTATATTGGTTGATTTGCTAAAATATTACCTCCAGTAGATTCAAGTACATAAATCGGATCATCACCAATTGAATAATCAGTTGATGTAGCTAAAATATAAACTGTTTTATTATATCCTCTATCATAATCATTAGAACATGGAGGTGGATCACCTGTCCATCCAGTTGATGTTTCATTTAATGTAATCTCATAAATGTGATTAAATCCATCAAATGTAGCTGTTGGAGTAGGTGTTGGTGTACTTGTTGCCGTTGGTGTTGGAGTTGGTGTACCTGTAGCTGTAGGTGTTGGTGTATTTTGTGCTAAACATTCAGTACAATCTGTATAAATAAAATCTATATCATTTGTAGATGTATCTAATGTTTCTTGAACAACCAACCAACAATCACCTAATAAACCATTTATACTAACTGCACTACCAGTAGCTAATGGAGTACCATAATTTCTTACAATTAAGTTTTGTGATATATCATCACATTTACTAACATTATAATATCTTAATTCTGTTGTTGGGGTAGGTGTTGCCGTAGGTGTTGCCGTAGGAGTACCTGTTGGTGTAGCCGTAGGTGTTGCCGTTGCAGTTGGAGTTGCTGTTGGTGTAGGAGTAAATCCTGGTTGTGTAACTGTAGGTGTTGGTGTTACTGCTGTTGGAGTAGGTGTTGCAGTTGGTGTAGCAGTTGGTGTTGGAGTAGCAGTAGGTACAGGTGTAGCAGTAGGTGTAGGTGTTATACGTGGATAATCACAGTAATCATACGTACCTACTGTTTGTATATTAATGTTTCCTACCCAACCATATGCTCTATCATTAAATGCTTCTAACGTTGGTATAATATTGGTAATTTCAATATCATAACCTAATGATTGATTATCTGAGGCTGGACCCCATGTAAACCAACTTCCTACATCATATATTAAAGTCTCCATTCTTGACATTACATCAATTGGAGATTCATTTGACAATTTAGGTACATCTAAACAATATAGTTCAAATGATAATTGTCTTAATCTTGTTTCTTGATCATAACCAGGTGAAGACATAGGTCTTAAAAACACATACGGATATGCTATATTCTGAGATGATGCATCTAGATAATCTAAACTACCATGAGCAAAAGATGCTACATATAAATGTGCATCAGTTGCTTGTACGAATTGATTAACAATGTCTTTATAGGTTATGAACATGGTATTATTTATTTATTTCCACAGCCGCAGCCTCTTTTTTTTTTCCTGCTGCTTTAATCGGGGTCTTACCCGCCAATATTTCTGATACTTGTATTGCTGTAATATGATAACGAGCAGCAATTTGATTATTATTTAATCCTTGCTCATGTGCTTCCTTAACAGCTATATTATAATCCATCATAATCTTTATTTTTTAGGTTTACGTCCTTTTCTTTTACCTGCTGCCTTAGGTATATCATCGATTTGATCTGCTAATTCTTTAGCAGCTGCTTTTACATCTGATATTTCTTCTTTAACACGTTTTACTCTGTGTTTAATATCATCTTTAACTTGCGTTGCTTTAATTTCAAATGAATCAGGAATGAAATCCTTATCTTCGTCTTTGATTTTACCTTTGTGTAATGCAATAACATATACTGCTATTCCAATAATAATAACTGCTGATATAATATATAATAACATAATTAAATAATTTTTCTACGTTGTGTTTGTTCTTTTAATGCTTTTTGTTCTTCTTTAATCCAATCACTATCAATTGACATATAATTTAATACAAATGTAAAGTTTAAGTCAATGATACTTTTTTGCCCTGTGATATTGAGAATACCTGTGTTGGAGAGTTTATAAATTGTCGCAAACCATCCCCAATGTTCACTAAATGACTTAGATTCTCTATCATTAGACTCGTCTTCATCATCGTCTCGTCGTTGGTTGAAGAGGGCAGAGTACTCGTCAAGTACGCGCTTGCGCTGCCTAAAAAAAAACCCATGGCACCCAATGCATATTCTACAGGTAATTGTTTCATGTGTTCAGCTGCCTCAAATCTATTATCTGAACTATACTGTTTTAATTTATAATGTTTAAAGATATTATCTACTTTTCTCTTATGTAGTAATACTTTATGTGCTTTCTTCCAAAAGAAATTATTGAATATATGTTTCTTAATTGGGCGATATAATATAGCAGTTATTTCATGTAGGTTTTCTATTGGATCCTGACATAAACGTTCTAAATCAGTAAATTCACCTAATGACATAGCATTAATATTTGCAAACCCATATTCTATATCTTCGTATTTGAATATAGGATGAAATTCTTCTTTAATGTCTATTACCTTAGCTAAATCTTTGTATATAGTAGGTATTACACTTGTATCCCATTCTTTGATTTCATCAACACTTATATTACATAAAACAGAAATAATTGTAATTGTTTTTTCTAATTCAGTCAAGTGTTCTAGAGACGTTATCTGTTGATATTGCTCTATTGTAATAAAATCAGGTATTTCTACTGCTATCTTCATTATCGATAAATATTTGATTAATTTTATTTCTATTTGTTATCCGAATGCTACGTTTAAATCTAAATTACCACCTTTACCAACGTATATGCCGCCGGATTTTAAATTTAATCTAGCCTCATTAGCCATTAATAAGGCATCAACAGTATCATCGTGATGTCCAGTAGGGTGAGAGAATGACATTTTACCATTTGCTGAAATTTTATAAGTGTATAGTGATAATTCCTCATATAATTCAGGTGATAGATCTTTAGTTGGTAATTCAACATTCATTTGTTCAATATCCTCAATTAGTTTTCTAACCATTTGAGTTTTATTGTCTTGTGTTGTAGTCCAGGCTTGTACTTTTCTTACTTTAGGTTTAACTATATCATATAAACCTCTACCAACACCATTTACTTCGACATAACCTCCTTGTATATGGTATTTGCTAAGTGTTTGAACGACTCTTTCTGCCGCTTCGGTAATGCCGATACCATTAAATCTGTCCAAAGAGCATACTCTCCCTGATTCAGACATGACGCATACAACCGTATAATCGGATTGTAAACCGACATCAATTCCAGCAAAACATCTGTCTCTTGTGGTTTCATAATTTCTTAGTACACAAACATTTTCTAAACCTCTAAATACATCACTAGATGCGTCTGTAAATTCAGCCCAATATTCTTGTCTAAAAATATCTCTAGGTAATGATCGTTCTTGTTCTTGTAAAAATCCATCATCAATATATGGTGAATCAAATGATGTACCAGAGAAACTTATATATTGGTCATTATCATCGCTTGTACCACGTAAATACACGTTATAAAACCAGTTACGACCCTTAGGCGTACTAATCATTAAACATTTTTTTCCAATAGCAGTTAACGTAGGAAATATAGCCTCGGTCATTGCATTTTCTTTTACGAATGCTGCCTCATCTACTATAATATAATTGAATGAAAACCCTCTAATTGAATCAGGTCGTTCAGCTGATAGGAATTGTATTGTAGAACCATTCATAAATTTGATTGTTAAATCAGCTTTATTCTTATGTTCTATTATTTTATGGGATGCATCAGCTAATTCTTGGAATACTTTTTTAGCTTGATTGTATATAGGAGATATCCATGCACCTTTTTGGTTTGGATTTTGTAATAACCAGTATATTAATAAGTTTTGTCCTAATAATGATTTACCAAATTGTCTGCCTGTTACAACAACACCAAATTTGTGTTTACTATCCGCAAATCCATTTATTATTGGCTTCTGACCCTGATGTGGGGTAAATAAAGTTACCTGCATGCTCGCTTATTATATCGTTACAACTAAACATTAATTTTTCTACCTGCATATTTTGCATTTCTTTCTAATTGACGTTTTTCCTTTAAGGCAATAATTTCATCTCTTACTATACAAGCCTTTTCATATAACTCATCTCCAACTAGTTCATCTAATACTTCTTCCATTGCATCAATCAATGTACCATAGAAATATTCTTGTGCATCATTTAATTTTATTCCCCCCATTGTAAGTTAACATTTTCTACTTTAACATCTACTTGTGAACGTTCAATTTCTGCACCTGATATTTTAGCCTGGTATTTAATAGCATCTAATTCAGTACGTCTATCATTTTCTTGTATTGCTCTAGCCTTTAGATTTTCTAATTCAACCATAGCTTTATCAACATGACCTTTAATAGTATCATCTATTAATTCACCTACTTTAGCCATTGCTTTCTTCCACATACGATTAGCCTTAGTATGCCCAATACCTTTACGTTCAGTATACCATTGTGTAAATTGTGTCCAACCTGCTTTGTGTTGTAAAATGTATTCAACACATTGGTTTAGATCATCTATCATTTCTGCATCTGTTTCTCTCATTTAATGTCTATGTTTTACGATAAGTATTAGTTAATTAAATGTCTTAAATAACAGCGATCTAGGTATTTTCCAGGTCCAATTCGTATTATCTTCTAACCCTCCGGATAAAGTTACATATTCTCCTTCTAATATCCAACCAGTAATAAAGAACAACGCGTATGGTATTTTATTAGAAATTAATGGTTTATATGCAACATCAATAATGTTTAGATCCTTATCTAATTTAACCAGATAGTGATTATAACTCCTTTGCTCATACAATTTAGTATGAACCATATACATATATACACCTTCATCCTCAAACCAAATAGGAGCCGTTGATCCACCTACTTTACACGCGGCAGTAAAATACAATTCATTTTGTGGGAACTTATTATTGAATTGATTATCAACATCTATTATTTTTTCGAATTCCCAATCACCGGTGTGTTTGTATACTTTATAGTTGGGGCTGGTATTATATATGAAGTGTAATTCATCGTTATGTACGAACGGTAATAGATTTTTATACCATGTTACCTCCTTACCGGCCATGAATTCCATTTTATTAGGTTCGTCAAATTCTAATTGTTTAACTACCTTATATTTCTCATCTAGAATAGCCGTTGTTGTATTCCAATCTTTGTCAATATATGAAGCAAAATGATATGGTTTGTTTTTATATACTACTGTTCTATAATCTTCCCATTTGCTTAATTCATCGTGTTTAATATTGCGAGTTTTCACGTCTTTCAACGTTAAATCTGCGTTGAAACTAAACTCATATAGACTACGACAATCACCTAATTCTTTCATGAATTTAGTGCGGTCTGTAAGCTCATCTAATCTGGCAATACCTTTATATCCGTTACCATTTTTCCATAATGATAAATTATGTGAGCAATATTCTGTTTTATATGTCTTTAATTCTTGTCTTGGTGTTTCATCTCGCCAACTGCCTTCAAATAAATGTGTTATATAAATTGATTTATCTGTGTCTTTACCACTAAATACATCATGTTTAATAGCCCCACTATGACTTTGATTACTACCTACTCTGTTTATTGATAATAATTGTGATCTACCATGTTGTATATCTGTAGTATAATCGTGGTAAATGCCGAAATGAGCTGTAACGTGTTTTGTAAATCTACCTGGCCCTGTATTTTGTAGTACTCCACCTACTGGATTATTAATTATATCATCTATAATTCTATTTAATGGTTCTGCTTTAGGTGCTGCTGCTATAAAATAATTTGCTACACTAACCATATTATCATCAGTGTTAACTCCTATGCCTTTAAAGAATTCATTATCTTTAGGTAAACATGCTTCTAATCCTGCTATAAATGTTTGACCATGTATCCAATTATCTAATGGTTGATTACAAAATGTATCAGCATCTACGTATACACCTCCATTTTCCCACAGATAACAATATCTAAAGAAATCAGTACGTTCACCTTTAGTTTTTAGGTTTTTATAAGCCGCATTATAAATTGATCTAGCAAACCAATTATTTACAGCATTGTCATCAAAATAAATTAAATCCCAATCAGGATTGTGTTTTTCAAAACTATCAATCATGTATTGATTTACATCTAATATATCTTTAGTTGTGTAAATTATTCTACGTGGTATATGATTGAATATTGTTTTGGCTTGAACATAATCCCAGAATTTTTTATTGCCTATGGCTTCCATCTCTTGTAGTTTACCTGGGTATTCTACATGTAAAATGTCTTTACCATCATATGTGTATTTTGTTCTAGCAAAGTCATGCTTCATTATTTTTAGATCTCCATGTTGACCTAATTCAAAATCTGCCTCTATATTATTGCCTAATACTTCATTTACAGATTTACCCATTAATGCAGGACCAGTATAATCTAAGTAAAACATTTCTTGTTTGCTTTGACAATTATTAACTATCCTATTAATCGCTTCTTTTAAGAATGGATGCTTGATAGACGCAGCAATAAATGCATTACCCAACCATTTCATAGCCATTGGGTCATCCCTCGTGATGATAAAATTATCTGTGGCCTCAATTAGATCATCTAAGGGCGTCTCACATATTGTATCTGCGTCTATATAAACACCTCCTTGTACATAAAGTACACACAACCTGAACAAATCGGCTTTGAATGCTCCTGGAACTAACGAATGGTATGATGTTAGTACTTCAGGACCGAAATGTTCCTTTATAAATTTTACTCTATCATGTTTATCAAAAAATGTATACTCGTAATCAGGATTTTTAGTTTGCCATGATAAGCATGCTTTAGACATACCATGAGGCAAATCATGAGTTTCAAATGTTTGATATATTTTCTTTGGTATCATAGTAATTGTTCCTTTCGTTCTGCCCAACCTTTAGATTCACTATGAGCCCAAACTATCCATTTATAAGGTTTTTTAATGTTAGCTTCCCTCCATATGTTAACCCAATCTTTTCTATTTACTTGTGCTTGAAAATTAGTTTCATCTTTTCTAAATAATTCATTACCATCTTTATCTTCGAAAATAACAGCAGCAAAATTATAATCTGTTTCTACAAAATCATTACCGTGTATATCTATACAATGTTTAAATTTTAAATTAAATTCTCCATCTGGATCTTGACCTGGTAATTCGTTCTTTAATGTTGATTGTTTTACTGCTCTATCATTAAATCTAATACCAGCATAATTTTCCCAATCAGTTATTGTACGTTCTATTCCTAAACCATATTTGGGAAATAATTTTTTACGTTGACATGGAGCACATTCACCATCTACACCTAATAATTTTCTCATTCGCTCATGAGATGCCATATTAACCTCATTCCAACCACTATGATTATCCCAGTGTTTAGTTCTACCTTTTCTAGTGTATTCGTGATAAGCTATAATTTTATTAGGGTGAAATAAATCATAACCATGTGTGTATGCCCTAACTGCTATACTAATTTCTTCACCATGAAAATATAATTCAGGATCATGTTGTACTTCCTCAGCAAATTTACCTGTAGTAAATGCAAAGTGTGCTGAATAAAATCTAGCAGGTACTGGTTCTTCAGGTTGATTATCTAAATAATAAGGTAAAAAGAATATTACACCTTCAGGTGTAAATCTATCAAATTGCATTGCCCATGGTACTTTAACTCTACCTGCTGGATCATTATCTGGATCAAATGAAGATATATAACTTGTTAGTAATGGTTTTTTATGACCTTTCTTCTTTAGACCTTTGTACATTTTAATTAGCTCAGTATCCCAATTATCTACAAATCTATGGTGTGAATCTAATTGTAAAGTATATTCTTCACCATCATATAATTGTTGTATTTGGTTTCTAGCCCAACAAGCACCTTTAGAATCCTTGTAGTCTATATCTATAACCTTTATTCTTTTATCATTTGCATAATTAGCTAAACTATCCCATTCATCTTCATCTCCATGTTGATGTGCAATACCTACTACTAAGTTTTCTGGTTTTTTAGCTTTATCAAATAAATCCTCTAATGTTGGGATTAATTGAGGGTCTCTATAACTTGCAATTTGTACAAAAATTTTATTTTTTTTCATCCACGTTTTGTTTTATCTTCTACTATTCCATCATCATATAATGGCATGTCATTAAAAATTCTACGTTTGGCTTCATCAATATTCCAAACATATTTTTTATGTTCTTTTTTTAACTTCCAATTTGTTATCTTGTCAAGTGATATCATTACTCTGCTCATTTTTAAGTTCTTTTAAGTAATCTAAAACGATTTGTTTAACCAATAATTTAAAGCGTTTTTCACGTTGTTGTTTACGTGCGCTAAACATCATCGTAGCCTTTGCTACAATATGTTTTCTATTGATAAATAGAACCGTCAATAACGAGGTGATTACTAAACTAGAAACCCAAAATATTATATATAATTCATTCATGAAAAATCAACTTTACCTGCTAATAATAATTTTAGTCGTTTTAATGCCTTTTTTATATCCTTAGATAATGTACTTTGTGTTATGCCTGTATTTCCGGCTATAAATTTTATAGTTTTATTTTCAAAATAATATTCTTTTAATATATACTGGTCATAAAAATCTAAGGATCCCATTGCCTTCTTTAATTCTTCATTATTAGCATCCTTTTGTTCCCAATCTGAGTGTAGTGTTTTATCATGGGCTTCAACACTAAATTCATTTGATTTAGTAGAGAATTTTCTGTATGTGTGGAAAAACATTGAGGTACTGGATTTAATACTTAATGCCATACCTCTTGTTAAATAATTTTCTGGATTACCATTTACTATGATATCATATTGTTTGTCTAGATCCATTTTTCTAAATGCTTCCCAAACATAAGGGATAATGTCATCTCCCCATTTATCAATTGCTGCCTGAGAATAACCACAGACTTTTATAACATTTATTTTCATCTGGTTATAATTATCAACTAACCATTGATTAATAACCTCTATTTTTTCGTCTTTTGTCATATAATCTTGAAAACAGTGACAGCACTAAGAAACAAATACCAATAAGTTATGCTCAGTGCTGTATGTAAAATTCTAAGTTGCTCAAATATACAACCATCCCTCTGTATTGCCTAGTTATTCTTGCCTTTTTCTTATCCCTTTCTTTACCCCTATTATAACTATGACAAAAGTCTTCAAAAACATATTTCTTTTATATTACTTCTTAAAGGCAATAATAAGGGTGGGGAAAACGAAGGCTTATAAAGGCTATAAATGATAAATTTATATAATTATCTTTTTAAGACTTATCGAGAAGTTAATAACTTATTTTTGGGGAGACAAATTATCTTGAAAGATCTGTTACAAATGTATTTGCTCTAGTATAAAAATTACCTGCTTCTGTTGAAGTAAATCCTTGTCCTACTGTAGCAAGAGCATATCCTCTACCTGATTGACCATCACTTACTGAAGTACCTGCTCCACGATAGGAACCACCAAGTGCAATTGTATTAGAACCCCAACTTAAACTTGTATCTATAGTTTGAGCACTTGAAGCCTCTAAAGTAGTACCTCTCCATACCTCAGTAGTATTAGATAAGTTATTACTCATGTAGAAATTTTCTGCTGGTGTATGGGAATCTGTAGTATAATTTAATGCATTAAAACAAGCATATTGAGTTGAATTACCATATGAAATAATTAATGCCCAATCATCTCTATCACCACCACTACCTCTAAAAGCACCTAAATCGTAACCTCTTACATTATTAACATTATTACACCATACAGCTAAGTGTGTACCATTTGTTGGTCCATAATCACCTGGTTCATTATAAGTTTGACCAAAATCATTATTTGTAGTACCACATGTTACACCATCTGAATTAAATGTATTTGTACCATACCAGGTAATTCTATAAGCATTATTTGTATCTTGTGGATCTTTTAAGTTGTATTTACAAGCATCTGCA
>Ga0181400_1000191_pt1 | contig 25260 bp, 38 predicted proteins | sample 23SPOviralmetaG_FD_130129 | JGI IMG/M metagenome (GOLD analysis project Ga0181400, IMG submission 130129) | Marine viral communities from the oligotrophic San Pedro Time Series (SPOT) site, San Pedro Channel, CA, USA - 23 SPOT_SRF_2011-06-22 | ecosystem: Environmental > Aquatic > Marine > Strait...
AGGAGGTGTTGCCTACACTTTTCCGTTCTTTAAGTACTCGCGCGACCCCCTTTCGGGGACCACCGGAAAAGTTGTAAAGGGACGAAAAGGACTACTTAAAGAAATTTAAGGGGCATGCGGTAAAAAATGCATTTAAAAAAAGAAAGTTATAATGATTATGACGATAATTATTTCAATAGAAGGAAACATTGGATCTGGAAAATCCTCTGTTATTGAAAAATTAAAGAAAAACTATCCAAATTTTCACTATCTTCAAGAACCAGTTGATGTTTGGACAAATAATACAGACGAAAATGGAAAAACTATCCTTGATTATTTTTATGGGGATAACACTAGGTGGGCCTACACATTCCAAAATCTCGCTTATATAACTCGTATTCAACAAATTCTTGAGGTTAAAGACAAATACGATGTTATCGTTACAGAAAGATCTATTTTTACAGACAGGAATGTTTTTGCTAAAATTTTAGAACAAGATGGTCACATAAACAAAATAGAAAAAAGTTTATACGACCAATGGTTTGAACTTCTTAAAAAAGATGTTAAAATTGATGGGTACATTTACATTAAAGCTGACCCAAAAGTTTCTTATGAAAGGATAAAAAAGAGAAATCGACAAGGAGAAGAAAATATTCCATTAGAATATTTAGAAAAATTACACAAAGCTCATAATGAATGGTTAATTCAAGAAAATACTACACATATCGACGGTAATACTGAGATGTCTGATGACTATATTCATAATATATATTGTCAGATCGAATGGATAATTAAAGGTGTTAGAGGGACTATATATACAGATTAACAATAGTATATAGAAATAAATAATAATATTTTATTAAGTTAATGGATAATTATTGGACAATTCATGGAAAGAAATATGATTTAAATAAGTTCGTTGAAAGACATCCAGGAGGAAAAGACATTATTCTTATGACTCAATGTAAAGATTGTACAGAACTTTTTGAAAGTTATCATACGTTCACAAACAAACATAGACAAATATTAGAAAAGTACTATATAAAAGACGTACCTGGTTATAAAAGTAATTTTGATTGGGATAATACTCCTTTTTACGATGAATGTAAAGCAGCTGTAAAAAAATATTTTTCACCTAAAGGAACGGAATCTACTAATGAAATCATAAGAAATTCTAAAATACCTTGGAAATACGCTTTTGGATATTTTGTTGGATTTTTACTGATGCTTTATTCTTTTTATCTTTTTTGTACAGGAGATTTTTATGCTATTTTTTATTTTCCTGTTTTATATATGGTAATTGGAAGTGAATTTATACATACAGGAACTCACAATGGATTTTCTACATACCCTATTATAAATAAATCAATGTCTTATATTGGTAATTTTCATTGTCAATATTATATATGGAGTTTTTTTCATATTATTGGTCATCATCAATATACAAATATTCCTGATAAAGATCCTGACCTAGAACATTTTCTACATAAAGATAAACAACTAGCGGGTTATAAAACATATAAGACACAAAAAAACACCTATAGTAATAAATGGAAAACAAATTTCTGGTTATTATTTCCCATAAATTCAAGTTTTGGTATAAGTTTATTAGAAGTTTCTTCTTACTTAGAAAAGAAGAAAATTCATACTGTAGATATTAACGAAGAATTTATTAATTTCATAAGAAATGACCGTTTAATTTTTCAATTATTACATATACTTTTTATTGGATGTTATCCTAAGGGAATTTTACAAGGTTTTTTTGCTTTATTTTGGACATGGAATATACACGGTATACTTTTTAATTTTTTCTCACAGGTATCACATTTAAATGAAGGATCTATGGTTGAAGTTGAAAAGTATAAAAAAAAGAAAGATCAAGAAAAAGTTGAATGGTCTGTTCATCAAATGTTAAGTACAATGGATTATGCTCCAGACAGTACTTTTTTTAAAATATTAAGCGCAAATTTAAATTATCAAATTGTTCATCATATGTTTCCAAGTGTCCACCCTGCTCATTATTCAGCCATCAGAAAATTACTCATCCCTATAGCTAAAAAATATGATATAGATTATGAAAAAAGATCTTCTCAAACCTTCGGTGAAGCTCTTACAAACTACTACAATTGGATATACAGTCTCAACGAAGATCCAAAAGAAAAAGTTTTATGTATGAGAAAAAGTACTCTTTACGGAATTATCGGAACTTCTGTTATGGTAACTACAACATTTGTATTACCTTTTTGGTTTTTATATTAATTTTTTTATTGTATATTATTAATGTCTAATATAATGAAATATTCAGCAACTGGTTTACTTTCAATTTCTACTTTTTTGTCAGTTATCCTTCAAACAATAACCATTGTTAAAAATTATGGAGTATATACTAAGGTTTTTTTTGCTTTTTCAAAATTATCTCCTACACAAATAAAAGAAGAAGAACTAAATTTCGAAAAAACAAACAAAAGACTAAATACATTTTTAGTTATTGTTTCTGTATTTACTATCATATCTGCTATCAGTAAACTATCCCTAGCTGTATTAGAAAAAAATCTTAAATATCAAGAACAAATTATCATATTTTTATCATTATCCCTCATAGTTAATGCTACTAACACATTATATATAACTTTTTCAAAAAAAGAATTATCTTTTAAAGAACAACTCGCAACTTTAATTTTAAAAGGTATTTTTACTTTTTTATCTGTGGTGTTTTCATTTATTGTTATTTATCATAAAAGTATCAATGGTTCTATGGAGAAAAAATTTTCTTGGATAGGAAGTAGTATTCAAAAGAGTATTAGTCATGGTTTAAAATTTATAAGTAACAAAAAAAATAGAAATCTAATAATTATAGGTAGCATAGTATGTCTTTTATCACTTATAGGTAGCGTAATGTTTATTCTATATGAACCCAAAAAAGAAGATGACAGTTAATAAATTAAACTTAAATTTTTATAAGTTACAATTGTATTGTAACTCTTAAATATTTAAAACAGTTTAATTACTGTTTAACAATTTCCCGTAGAATACCGTTAAGTATTCTTCTTATTGGTCCAAAACCAGAAAGGAAAGTAAACAAAACGAAAACAAATACCATTGAGAAACCCATGTTTTGATACGCCTTCTTAGTTGATTTTTTTCTATCAATATCAGCTGTAAACAAAGAAACTTGATACATAGCTAGTGTCATTATTCCGGTAAAAATAGCAACTCCTTGTATACCACTAGTTCCTGTTCTTAATACAGAACCTGGTCTTCCCATTGCATTCATATAAGAAAATGCGTAACCAATAATAGAAGCTATAAGTAGTACTACAAAGAATCTATTGAATGGACCAACAACTTTTTCATTATCTTCTAATTCATTTTCAGAAAAAGGACTGAAATTTTTTGGAATAACATTCAATAGGTTAATTCCTGCCAATACAATTAAGCTAAAAAGAACATTGTTAGCATAAAAAGGGGCTTGGTTTGCAAATACTGGTGTATCGAATAAAGTTTGTTTTAGAGTATCCATTATGGTTGTAGTAAATATTTTTTTTTAAATTAATTATTTCTTCTTCTTTGACGCTCTCCAAAAGCTTTACCCATAGGGTTTTGTACTATTATTACTTTATTTACAGCATCTGCCGTAGCTGTTGCTTGTCTCTTAATTAATGCTTGTTTATTTCCTCTAACTCCATCATTAATTTCTTGTCCAAATCTTTTTATTGTTGCTACGAATTTAAATACACTACTCTTTTTTTCTAATCTGTCTAAAGATTCCCCTGTAGCATCTGCAGTAATTAATGATATACCACATATAAGATCAATGGATGAAAGAAATATATTTAAAATTTCTATTATAGTTTTAACTACTTTAACCCAATCTCCTTTACCATAAGTTATAAAACAATTACCCAAATTAATGGCAAAATGTATAGCAGATGTTATGGCAAATAAAAATATACTTTTTTGATATCCTGTATTTTGATACAATACACTATCTTTATTTTTAAAAATAATAAACCATACGAAAAACCAAAATCCCGCTTTAGCTAGGGTTAAAAGAGTTTGTCCTCCTCTCCATATAGTTTTATAAGTATGTTTAACTTTAGAATCATCTAAATCTATTATTGAAAATATACTTAATCCGATTGAAAGTATAGAAGCAACAGTAACTCCAATTAAACCTATACTTGGTGTTGCCATTTACTAATAAGTAATATTTTTTTAAAAATTAATTAATACTTTTTCTTTCTCCTTCTTCTTTTAGGTGGGTTTCTTCTTCTTTGACGCTTTCCAAAAGCTACTACTTCTGGTGGTGGTTTTGTTTCTGCTACTTTTGTTTCTGCTGGTTTTGTTTCTTCTACTTTTGTTTCTTCTGATGATGTTTCTTCTGTTTTTGTTTCTGCTACTGGGTTTTCTGTTTTTGCTGCATTTTTAAGATTTCCAGAAATAGCAATTCCAATACAAACAAAACAAGATGCTGAAGAATAAATTGTTGCTATTGTTTTTTTAGCTTCTTCTTCTGGTATAACAAATAATAATATAATATAAATAATATTAACTAATATATGGGCAATTAATAACCAAAATAAAATAGGTTTATCTTTTTTAATTACTTTAAATCCCCCATACAATATAGGCATAAATAATAACAAACATATTACTATAATTGATACAACACTATGTACAATGTTGCCTATATTAGGACCTTCATTTTTAAGTACTCCACCAGCGTTTAACCCAACAAATAAAGCATTAAGACCAATGTGTGTTACTATGTAAACCCCAGGTGTTGATAAAATTCTAACCATAGGATTTAATTTTGCTGCTGCTATTGCCATACCTACCATCTTTAATCAATAACAATATTTTTTTATTAATAATTTATATAAAAAATAAAGTATATGTATTTATTATGACAAACAGATTCCTAGGGTTTTCTAAAGATTCTAGATTAGTAACTGTTTACAAGAATGAAGATTATATGTATCAATTTAATAATGCTGTTGTTGGTATTCAATTGTCACGCTCAGCTAAAGGAAACCTTAATCAATTGGTAGGTGTAGTTAGATACCCTCCACAAGATATTTGGAATAAAACTACTAAAAGAGGTTGGAAATATTACGAACTTCGAAGTAATGATCTCTTTTATTTCAAAGAAGTTGAAGTTTGGTCTTCAGATAAATACAACGCATCCATAGAAAATTGGGATGCTAACACTGCTGCTTTTCCTCAAACGAAATATTTATTGTACTACCAAAGACCTTTTACTTCTGCAATTTCAGTTGTTGTAGATTACCCCAGTAGATATCTTTTTTATACTTATGCTCAATTAGGCAGAGTTATGTTTGGTCAACAACAATCTAGTGGAGGATATCAAAATAGTACCTCCTACAAGTCTTCCAGCCACCATATGTGGGGAGATGAAGCTGGGAACAATACTGAAAGTACTTCTTTTAAAGAATATTTAATTACGAAAACCACCGTTAATACAAAAGCATTAGGTTCATCATCAACAACTGACAATTATTCCGACAATACAACAACTACATTTGGTCCTTCTACAAGAACCTATAAAATAAGTTTCCTTAATAATAAATACACAGTTGATTTTAATGAAGCTCCTAAATTAACTTTCGTTAGAGGAAACACTTACGTCTTTAATCTCCTAGACAATACAACTGATGGTAATAATCTAATTATTACCAAATCTAAAATAGGAGGTAGTAATACTGGTTTATTTTCTACCGGAGTCACAGGTAATGGTTCTAAAAATGTAACATTCGTAGTCCCAACAGGAACATCTACTCCTACTGTTTTGTATTATCAGAGTCTTACTAATCCTAATCTTGGTAATGCAATTTTCATTGTTGATAATCACACCGAAGTATCTACTATAACAACAACAAGAAGTGTTACTACAACAACTGTCAATAATTACAGAATTGTTTATGACTGTAATCGTTTCTTCGTTACAGGGGCCGGCACTACTGGAGCTATTGGAGAGTATGTTAAGAATGGAGCAGAATGGGTTTATGACACGAATTACAAAATTAAACAAAATGGAGCTGATTGGGAAATACTTCATAATACCGATGTTCTTTATAAAAGTAGTACTACGAATCCATTTGATAATACATTACCATCTGTTTCTGGTTGGTCTAAAATTACAGGTACTGATCCTATCCCTAGTGTATCAATAAGAACTCCTAAATTACAGTATAGTAGAGCAATAGCTTATTCAGAAAGACCACTTAGAGAAGGTATAAGACTTTTGTTTGGTATGACGAAGTATTCTGATAAGAGTTTTTTACTGAGGAGAAAGTTATTGAAAGCTTATCAAAAAGCCTATGAAGTTAATGAAGAAGCTCTTTTCAATATTTTCAAGGGTATTTCTCAGTATCATCTTCTTAAAACAGGGGGTGATTCATATATGAATACTTTAACAGAAGTTAAAAATTTACAAGATTGGATTGATATCACAAGTGAAGGAGGAATTTTTCCTACTATCAACAATAATTTTGTGGACTATGTTTTAAAACATACAACTAAAACAATATATAATGACCTTTACCCACTAAATTTTGACGCAGATTCAGATACAACAGTAGATGATTTGTCAGACAAAGCTCGTCCAATGATCACTAGCGCTAGTATTATTAATTATTATGATACCGAAGAAAGATATAACATCCGACTAAAGTTTTCTGCAAAAGTTTCAATGACTCATGTCACTAATGTTATTACTAGTGGTTTTAGATTGTACGAGAATACTAGAATGGGACGTGTTAGAATGCAAACAACTGGTACAGTGTTTGCTATTTCCAGTTCAGGTGATTATATACATACTATTCAGTTAACGAATACTGCTTCAGCAGTTGCTAATATCGTTTCTTCACTGGTCCCAACTAATGGTTTTCATGATTATGGTACTTTGTTGAAAAATAATAATAAATATTACCGTTTGTACAGTTCATCTAGTACAGCAACGAGTGTTACTGGTATTTTTATAGGTAAAACTGCTCCAGCTGTGAATAGTGTATGGGAGTTAGTTTATCCGATTGATGAAGATGATTTTATATTCGAAACAACAAATGTCAATAATAGTGCTGCTGCATCTAAAGATTTTTCATTTACCTTTACTCCAATGGTCAATAAGAATATTCTTAAGAAAATGAACCCATTAACAACGGGTAATATTAAAGGTTCTCCTTATTATTCTCTTGAGTACGTCATTAACAGCGTTAAAGACTTTATCTACGGTCTGAATGAAGATGATTTAAGTTCTGTTGCAACTAATGACCCACAAAGAGTTGAAATAGTTTCTGAATTTGACCATGTAATGATGAGAAATTTAATCAATAAACCTGAAGTATTGAATACTACATTTAGTAATAACAATACATTCACTATAGAATTTGGATATGTAACTTATTCAGGTTACTATACATCTTACTTCGGAAATGATAAGAATAAAACAGTATTAGGAGGTAGTCCTACAGTAGAACAGTTTGTTTTAAAAGCAAATGATGTAATTCAAACTATTAATACAGTATCTATCAATGCTGGGAAGGTTCAAATAGTTACTACTAATAACCAAACAGCAACTGATACTTTCAAATTAAGTTACTATCCTTTTACTCAAGTAGAATCTTTTGTAACGACAGATGCTTTTTCAAACAACCTTAATGCTCAAACAGGTATTGTTAATAATCTTAACTTTTTATACAATACTGATGCAAATGGAATAATGAATAGTTTAGAAACAACAGCAAGTCCAAATTCACCAGCAAGTAATCAAAGTGGTAATGCATTAAGTATTTCAAATGGAACTGGAGTGGCTAGTATAATATTAACTGATAATTTTGAGACTAGTATAAAGGCAGCTGTAGTAGCTGCTGGTTCTGGAAACTGGAACAAAAATTTAGATGATTCTTATATATTAGGAACATCTGAAAGACCTCATTATAAAGTGTATACTGTTTCAGGAGGAAATGGCACTGGTATGAAAGTACAATTGAGTATTATGAAAGATGGAAATATAGGAGCCGGTAGTTTATCATTAGATGATGACGTACACATTAAAATATTAGAACAAGGTTCAGGTTATGTTAATGGAGATGTTGTTACTATACAAGAAGTCACTGTTTCAGGAACAATAACATTGGGTACTAATTTGTACCTAGCTAGTAATGGTACAAGTAATGGTATAACAGATATGATTATACAGATAGTAGGTGAAGAAATTAATGTTTTCACTAGAGGTTCTGGGTGGGAAACGGAAAATGGGAATACTATAACTATAACGGACGGGACTGATACGGATACATTAACTCTTAATGTTAAGAAAATAAATTTTACATTAAATGTACCTGATGCTTCAAAAAATTTAAGAAACGGATTGGGTCAAACAGTAAAAAGATTTGTAGATAAAACTTTGTCATTGGCTTAAAAAAAAATGAATGGTAATAGTATATGAGCAATTTACAGAAAGTATTAAATTCCTTAAATGAAATTGAAGAAAAAGATAACGTCACTATTAGAGAAGTTAAAGATGCTATGAAGAATGGAAAAGTTTATGATTTATTAAGTGAACATTCTAGTACGTCATTCCAAGAGGTAGACCTATCTAAGAAAATTGAATTTAGAATATCTGATTTAAAACAAAATCCTAAAGAAGATAAAAAAAGTTCAAGATTTAAATTAAAAGAAGAAGGACATGTTTTAAACAGTGAGTATGACGTAACTGAAAAAATAACAGTTTCGCAAAAACAAAAGAATCATTCAAATGACAATACTTATAAAAACCCAGACGTAACTTTAAGTCTATAATAAACATTTATTGGTGTCTCTCGAGACATTTCTAAATATTTATTTAATTAAGAGCCAATACCAAACCACCAACTGCTGACATAGTTTTAATCATTTCTTCGTTACTTTGTGTCATAGCTTCCATAAGAGATGTTGCAATTAAGAACATCAAACCAATTTGAGCTTTAAAACTAGCTCTTGCTGATGCAGCTATAAAGAAAATACCTGTAAGTGAACAAATTACATGAGCAAAATAAATAATTTCTGCTCTTTCTTGAGGGATACCTCCAGATTGTAGTTTACTAACAGAACCCTCTTTATCTTTTAACATATTCATAACTTTCATTACAAAGTATGAAAGTACCATAAAGGTACCAGATTGTGAAACCATTCTTGGAATCATGATTGGGTTTCTGTTAAGTTGTCTTAAAGGTTCAATACTATTTACTATTTGTTGTACTTGTGGAATATCAGCCATTATAGTAGTACGTTAGAAAAAAAATTTTAATCATATTTATATTTATTTATTTGAGATTTGATATATTTTTATAAACCCCACCTGTTTTTGGACCTATATTATCTTTATCTTTATCATATACATAATCCCTCGAAATTGTATTTTTATCATTATTATAAATCTTTTCATCATTATTATTAATATAATAGTTTGCTTGGGTTTCATTTGTATAAGACCATTTTTTCTGTTGACGATCAATCTTGATAAAAATTTTGTTGGTTGTATTATTTGTACTATCTTTTGTACTATCTTTTAAAATTTGTTTGAACGTATTATTAAGCATATTTGTATTATTTAGTTTTTTGTCACTTGACATTCTTTTTTGTTTTCTGCCTTCTAGTGGTTCTAATGGTGTTTCCTTAGAAGGTGTTTTATGTGATTGTTGAGGATTTGAAGAGTTTTGTCGTGGAGGTGTTGAAGGTATTTTTTCTTTTTGTATTCTTTCCTCCGCTGCATTTGCCCTTAACTCTCTTTGTGATTCTTTTTGTACATTTCGTCCTCTTTCTCTTTTATTATAATCAATTTCATTTTTCTTTTCCTCAATTATGTTTTCCTTTTTAATTTCAATAGTCTGAATTAATTTTTTCTTTTCCTCTTCGGACATTTTATTAATTTCTTTTTTTTTTTTTTTTTATTTTTTTTTTTTTTTTTTTAAATCCTTCTTTTTATTCTTCAACAAATTTTTTTTTAAATAATTCTTCTTTATGACTCACTTTAACCTTTGTATTATTCTTAACCCTACTAGGAGTAACTTTTTTATTACTTAAAATTCCTAACGATACTACTAAAAGAGTAGGTAATCCTCCGTATAGTAATATTTTTTTAATCATTCCTTTAATATCCTTTTTTTGTTTCTTACCAAAATTTGAATTTCTATTTTCTTTTTGTATAATTTTCTCCACTAACTTCTTTAATTCATTCATATCAAAATTTTGTTCTTCTTTTCTTTGCCTCTCTCTACGTTTTAACCTATCATACATTTTACGTCTTGATATAGAATCTTCTTTCTTTTTTTTTTCAATATACTCTTTTAATCTTTCTGCTTTTGTTTTAGGCATTCTTAATAATTAGCAATAAAATTTTCTTGTATAATAGTAATGAAAATACTAATACTAATAGCTTTAATTTTACTATTCGTAGCTTTCAATAAAAAGGAAGATTTTGAAAATCCTAACTGGTCAGACATGTCTGATTACCAATGTGGGTTTCAACCGCAATTAGAAAAAAAATACCCTACAAATAGGTCTGGAAAATTAGCAGTTTTTTTTGAATTAAAAAATAAAATGGATTTTTCTAAAATATGGAATCAATATTTCAAAAATGTCAGTCCTAAACATTATTCGATATTCGTTCATTTTTCTGATGGAAAAAGACAGGTTCCTTTAAATTGTAAACATAAGGTAGTAAGAACATCTACTCGTGGAAAATGGGGGAATGTGTTTCCTGTACATGAAATTTTAATTGAAGAAGCTTTAAAAGATTCTAACATTTTTGGAAGTGTTTATGTGAGTAATAATTGTATTCCTTTAAAAGATTTTTATACATTGTATGATAATGTTAGAAGCAGTCCATCTATTCTTAATTTTTCTAATGAACGAGGAAATAAAAATGCTCATTGGATGTTTTTAAGAAAAGATGCCTTAAAAGTTTTGTTTGATAATCGTCATAAAGTCCAAGAAATAACTAAACAAGCTGACGTAAAAGGATTAAAAGCTTCAGAAGAAATATATCCAGGAGTAATTCTTCATAAAAAGAACGTTCCCTTAAAACATGGTATTATTACTTTTGATTGTTGGAATCCTAAAAAGGTTGGTGGTAGAATAAATTCCTATAAGAAAAAAACTCCTTGTCATTTTAAAAGTATTGATCCTAAAGTTTTTTCAAGACTTCAAAAAAGTGGAAGTTTTTTCGCAAGGAAGTTTGAAAGTGGAACAAAAGTTGGAAAAGAAAAATTAGAAAATGTTATTTTAAAATACCTTTAATAGATACTAGAATATACATGTATATACTGATATTTATTAAATTAATTAACGATTTACAAACTAACCATACCGCAAAGTTGTGGGGCAACGAAAGCTGCGATGATTGTAATCAAAGCAATTACAATAGAACCTCCGATTTGTTCAGATTTGTGTGCTTCAAGTACTGATGAAACACCTGGAAGTGCACCTACTACACCAGACAATGGTTCCATTGTTAAAATAGCTGGAAGTACTAATTGTAAAAGTACTGAAACTGCTACCATGCATACAAGGGATTCGCTTACTCTTTTGTTTAAAACGTTCATTTATTATAATTATTAAAAATATTTTATTTTCAGAAAAATTAAATTAAATTAAATTTATTTAGAAAATGTATTTGGTCCTAAAATAACTGAATCTGTATTTCTGTTGAATATTCCTTGAGACATTTTATTGGTTCTGGTATTTTTAAGATAAGAATTATCTCCAACAAAAGTTTCAATATTATATAATTCATTTGATACTGAAGTAGTTGGAAATGGTACTTCTAAATCAAAATCTTGAGCTTTATCTTCATAAACATTTTCTAATTCATTTGATACTGAAGTAGTAGGAAGAGGTACTTCTAAATCAAAATCTTTATCTAATAAATCAATTCTTTCTTCTTCAGAAATATCAGATAATATTTCTTGTATTCCACTAGTTACTTGTTCAGTAGGAGATGGAGTTTCACCTCTCTTAAGAAAATCAGTTGGATTAGTAGCTACATCTATTGATAGACTTACAAAGTTTCCCATATACTATAATGATACATTTTTTTTCAACAAAAATTTAATACTACTTAGATTTGCCTTTAAAATAGGAAAATAATTTTTTATAGGTTCAAAGTCTGCTCTTGAATGAATGTCACAAATCCCTTTCTTTGTTTCGCTATAGTACGTGTCATAAGACATAGTATATTCTTCTTTTCTGAAATCAAAATTCCAGTAATATGCAAGATTAAATGCCTGATTATATGTCAAATCTTTTGATGTAGACATTTCCTTAGATAAGTCAACGTCGTGAAATCGTAAATACCAAAATGAATGGACTTTGTGAAATTCCTTTAGTACACTCGAAAATATATTTCTGTATGTTGGGTCATATTCAAATATTCTAATTTGAATATCCATCGGTAATTTAAACATAATATTAACGTTTTAATATATTTATATATATTATATGTCAAGAAACTCTCAGCAAATGTATTTTCCTGAAGAATTATGGAGAATAGTAAGAGATTACCAAATAGAATACAAAAAACATCATCAAATAAAATTTAAAGATGTCACTGGTTTAATCAAATTTCATCAAGAAATTAAAGAATTTCTTCTTTATGAAAATTTTTGGGAAAACGTTGAATTTTATATAGGTAACTTTACTTATTACCTAGACCAACACTTTGAAAAATTTTTCCCAGAAGATATTGATCGTGCACCATATGAAGAAATCCCTTTAAATAAATTTTATCTATTTGATAATATAGGTGAACTACTATACAGAACTAATAAAAGTTTATTAAGGAAAACTTTATTTTATTACCCAGAAGTAGGTAATAAAAACCCAGAATTTTTTAATTATGCTTATAATTTTGGAAAGCAAAAGAAAAAGAAAAGTAAGAAAAAACTTTCTTCTGACATCAAGAAAAAATGTAAGAAAAAAGGCATTCGTTTGACGTACACTAGAAATGGAAAAAGGATTTACAAATCTGAAAAAGTTTTAAGAAAACAATTGGCTAACCGATCCTAATATTAGAAGAATATTGACGATTGTATTCTCTTCTTCGACTATTATTAGTAGATTGTCTATGATTATACATTGTTCTCCTTATATTTCTCGGTAAATTAGTCCTAGGTACACTTCTTCTTGGTACCATAGAATGAGGTGGTACCATTCTCCCCCTAGGTCTACTAGGTACTCTTCTCCTACATACAGGACATTGAGAACGTGTTGATAACCACCTATCAATACAATTTTTATGAAAAGTGTGATTACAATGTAATACTTTTTTATTATTATCGCTGTCTATTACCTCTTCTAAACATATTGAACATAGTGGGTTTCCATTAGAACTTCTTTGTGAATCTCTTGACATACTGTCTCTTGTTTCAGAGCTTTCTCTTTCTGGTAAAATATCTGCGGCTACTACCCTAGGTTCTCTTGATGATAAGATTGAGACTAATCTTACTGGTGCATTATCTATACTTGGAAGATTACTAACCCTAGTAGATCTAGGTGAAGGAACGTTTGGCATATATTCATGTACAATATTAGCTCTTCTTGCTAAACGGGCTTGAGCATTTGACATCATCATTATCATATCTTTTGGTCTAAATTTGTAAGAAGCTTGAAAACTTCTTTCAACTAAACTTCCTTCTATAGACCTGGAAGACAGATTTGTAACGGAGAAATAATAGTTTCCTTTTGGTAACCATTGACCTTCCATATCAAATATGTCTTCTATGCAACTTATAGTTGTTTTTAAAGGTATTGACATTAATTATTGTCAATATTTTTTTTTATTAATAAAACGTGTACCTAGCTAACTCTCTTTCTAAAAGAAAAAACATGGACCTTTATTTATAACTTGTAATAAAACATTCCCCTTTCTTAAAATTCCCAAAGTTTTTATCGAACAACCATAGATTATACTCTTTTTCGTTACCTTCCATAGTAAGATGACATGGAGATTCTAATTTTATTGCTCTAATAAATTTATGAATAGTTTCTAAGCGTTTATCACTATTCACAATAATCTTCCTGGATATCATCAAGTCAGGAACACTTATTCTTCCTGTATTCGAAATAACTTGCAGGTTCTTTAAAAGAAACTCGTGAAATTTTATTTTAGTCTTTTGCCTAATACTTTTAAATTTCAAGAGTTGTTTTAAATTTTTAAACTTTCCCCTAAGAGGTATTGCGTTATTGGATTCAGAATTAATCATTTCAAAATCTTCAAATGTACAGTTATCAAATTTTTTATTTTTTTCAAGGAGAGACACTACTTTTCCTTCCATCTTGAAAAGTTTGTCCCTAGTTTTAGTGTTACAAATAATACTAACTTGTTTGTAGTTGCCCCACATTTTAGTGTTACCACATACTCTACCTGCTAATTGATAAAGACTATCTTTATTAGACATATCGGGTAATACACAGTGTGATAAAAACATGTGCATACTGGTTATAGTAGCACCCCTAGAAATACAAAGTTTACCTGTGATAACTAAAGGATACTTAAACAATTTGTTATTCTTGTAAAAAATACCTAAATCTTCGGACAGAGTATCTGTTTTGAAAATTTCTCTGTGTTTTTTAGGATAATATAAGTGATAACCCTCTCCATTTATGATTAAAACAACTATACCTTCTGCTATGAGTAACTCTTTCATAGCTAAATGAGAACCTTTTTCTCTAGAGGCAGGGACATACCATACTTGACCTTTTTCGGGTTTCAAGTCACCTGTCAGTAATTCTACCATATTTTCAACATTGTTGTTACTGAATGTATCATTGATGATATACTTACAATCTTTTAAAGAATTGTAATGCTCTTTACTAAAAGCTTCACCAATACGATACAGATTAAGAATTCCATAGTGTCTGAAGATCCTCCTTGGTGTTGCAGTGATAAAAGAAATTCTTTTCACTGAAGAAGATTTTTTCCACAAATCAACCATGTTTCTTAATCTTCCACTTTTGTTAAATATTTTATCAGCTTCATCAATATAGATGGAAAATTTAATATCTAATTTTTTAATTAGACAGAAAATAATAATTTTTGTTAAATCTTGAAATCTTGTTTTATTGGTACAAGCAATAATGCACATTTCTTTGTTCTTAACAATCTGTTCAAAAATCTGAACAGCATCTTTGTACTCACTTTGACTAGATAGCTCTAGTGTCTTTCCTAACTTATGTGTTTCATCCCACAAATTTTTTCTAACCTTAGTCTGAGTAGTTTCTATTAGACTATTGTTAGTAAAAATAATATTAACATATTTTTGTTTCCTAGTTTGAAGAATAAATTCAAAGGTTTTTTGAGTTTTCCCGCTTTGACAAGGTTTCGTCAGAAGGTAGAGTTTGTTCATTGTACGTCTATTTTTTAGTAAGACGAGCTTTTTTGATTTCTGCAAACTTTTTGAAATCTTGAGCTGTACTACCTTTCATATCCTTTTCAATATTATCAATGTGTCTATGTACTTCAAATATAAAATGTGGTACTATTTTCCCTACGGTTCCTCCTTCTTGTGCTATTTTATAAATACTTTCCATTGAAGATTGTATTTCAGGATCTCTAAAGGGAGAACATAATTTTTTTATCCAATCAAAGACATAATTTATCAGATTACCAAGACTTTCAAAATTGAAAGCTTTGTTTTCTAACATTTGTCTAAAAATAACTGGATCCATATTTTCAGCTATTCGATTATGAATATCAGGTCGACTAGGTATTAAGCTACAAATTCTTATTACAATTTCTCTGTGTAAATTACATACCCAATCAAATTTATCTTCATTTAGTTCCTTTTCTAAAGCATCTTTAAAAGCTTTATCATAACTTTCTTTGAACTGTTCTTTTATCTTTTCCAAAGACTTTTCTGTATTAACATGTTTTTTTTCAGACATTGTTACTAATGATGGGTTTGTATTTTTAAATTACTTACTTCTGTAATCCAAAATATTTTCTTTGGATTTATTTTAACATCTTTGAAATTATAATCATGATTTTCAAAATTTCTCTTCTTTAGCTCGTTCAAAAGATTAACTAAATTAGCTTCCCTTAATATAGTAGCTAAGTCTGATATAACCATGTTTATTATATCTTTCATATTCGAAAGTCTATCAATATAAATCGTAGTTTTAAATTTACCAAACAAGCCAGAAGATATTCCAAATACCCTAGAGTTAACTCTCCTATTCATACTTATATTAAGGTTCTATGCTTATATCTTTTATAGGATTGTAAAAGTAACAACTATCATCAGTTCTTGGGACAATAATCCATCCAGTTTCATTTAATATTGAAAAATCATAAATATTATTACAATATAATGTACATTCACTTGGTGACGTACAATAATATCCTGCTAAGACAGGTAGAACGTAAAGTAGTATTAAGAATGTTGTTTTCCACATGTTAATTAGTATAGCAATGTTTTTTTAAATACGCTTTTCCTCTAGCTCTATATCAGCTAAAGAATCGATAGAAGTTACTTGTTCTCTTCCTCTTAAAATAGGATAAAGTTTGTTTTCTAATTTTAATCTCAGAAGACTTCCGAATCCAGCTGTCATAAATATACTAAGATGCCACATTGAATGATATGGTATGTATACACTATCATCTGCATTTACCGCAGTAAAAAAACATATAGTAGAAGATATTCCGCATATTATAACTAATGTACACAATATTTTATAAAATTTTAAATACCTAAATATAGTGTACCATTTAATAACAGTAGCTATAGATGAACACACTATAAGAGTATAAATTGAAAGGTGATAGTGTTTAAAGAGATGTAACATGAGTATTAACATTTGAACTACATACGAATACACATAAAAATATGGAGGTTTTACTCTGAGACAATATATAACAGTTGTTATGATACTTATGGTAGATTGAGAATGATCTAAGAAAGTCCATACAGGTCTTTCTCGTGGTTCTATATTTATATCTGATACATGATAAGTATGGTAAAATATCGAAAATGTAACAATAAAGATTGTTTGTAGTAACATAAATAATGATTCTACATCTTTTCTATTTCTATATGACCATGTATATACACTAATAGGAAAAATGGATGCTAAGTGGGACGTTAGTATCCAGTAAGTCATTACTATTAATATTTACAAGTCTTTAATACATATTCTCTAAATGTATTTTTTCAGAGATATTTTTAATTATGATATTATTATCATCAGTGTCATAATTTTCAACATACACTTTTGGAATATATTCAGGAACCCATTCTTCGAATTGTAGATGTTCATCCGTATTATTTTTAAATATAATAGCTAAATTTGCACCTGTACAGTAATCTTTACCCAATCCTTGATAATGTGAACCAACTTCCCATAGATTTAGTCTTACTTTATTATCAGGATTAATATACAAATCATAAGGAACAACCTCTGCACCTAAGGTGGTAGAATCCATTTCTACTACTTGACCATTAATGACTATCCTATTGTGGTCAACACCACTGATACTTTTCAAAAATGTACTTTTACCGCATCTTGGTCCTAAGACCATAGTTTTAATTTCTTTTGTTTGCATTATATTTATACGTCTTTTTTTTCTAAGTAACTATTATATGCGAAGATTATCATTAAGGAGTCCTATGGTTAGAATATCAGGTAGAAGAGAAAAATTATTCGATTCAACTCCTAGTTATAAACCTAGAAGTTCTTTTAAATTACCATCAGGTGATTTATTTTTAACCCTAGTAATAATAGTATCCTATTTATTAACTAGGGCTACATACGAACAAAATAAAACTATAATAGATAAGACAAATGAACTTATAGATCAAACAGATTTAAATAAAATATTAAGTAGAAAACCTACCAAAGATGTTGACAACAGAATATTCAAAATGAACAATCATTATAAGAGAGCTGATAAAAAAATATCAGATGTAATATTTATCTGTTTACTTGCATTCTTTGTTTTCAAATTGAATTGGAATAATACAGACAGATTTACTACTGAACACAAATTAGCGTGGGGTTCTAGTGTTTTAATAGCTCCTCTAATTGTAAATTTATTCTTAGAACATAAAGATAAGATTAAAATTCATCATGAAAAAGTTTCAAGTATAGAAGAACTAAAAAAAAGTAATAAACAAACACAGGGATTTTTAAGTATTGCTTTACTACTCACACTTGCAGTAGGTTTAAAACTTACTCATAGAATATTTGTTTGTGAAGGAGGTATGACAAAACCTGTACTTATTCAAATAATTGTTATAGGAGTAGCTGTTGGGTTGTACTTTTTAGCTAATCATGATCTTAAAAAACATAACAGTATTACAGAAGATACCGTTATGGAACATACAGGAAGAAAAGGAGAAGATAACAAAATTAATATTCTAAAGAAAAAAAGTGTAAAACAATATGGTTGGGTTATCGTATTCTTATTGATACTTTCATTTACAGTATGCAAGAAAGATACCATAGACTACATTATTGAAGGTAGTTTATGGGGTTATCTTATTCAAAATATCGCTAGATGGGACGACATCAGTCCTGATTTGATGTAATATTAATTATTCTTAGACCTATTCTTTCCCTACATAAAGGGCAATTGTAATTTTGTTTAAACCATTTCATTATACAATTTTCATGAAAATGATGTTTGCAAGGTAGCGTAACATGATTCTCATAAAATTTATCATAACATATACAACATACTTGTTCTTCTTCTTTTAATTCTAGTTTTTCAAAATATATTGGATATATTTTTGTTTTTTTTGGTAAACGATTTCCCATAATCTACGTCAATATTTTATTTTGTATTCCCACCTCTTGTTATTATCATCATCATTTCGTCATTCATCTTATCCAATTGTTGAGGAGTTATTCTATTAACATCTGAACGATTAAGATATTTTTGTAATTGTTGAACTTTTTCTCTTTCTCTTTTTATTTCTTCTTTCAGAAGTTGTTGTTTTCTTTTTTCTTCTTCTATCTTTCTTTGATGTTCTCTCTGAGTTTCGTCGTATTGTTCCTTTAGTTCATTTGCGAAATTTAAGTAGTCTCCTTCGTTATTCATATAAAGGTAACGAATATTTATTTTTTTTATAAAAATCTTATTATAAAAATATTATTAAAAATCTTATTAATAATTATATGTTTAGATATTGTGTATGGTATCTATTAAAAGACAGTCACATTATAAACGGTATAATAATGAACAACAGTAAACAATTAAAAACTCCCATCTTCCCAGGTCACATAACAATAAAACACAGTCTTAATAAAAATCAAGCTGAAGATATATTTGACAAGTATTCTAAAAAAGAAAAACCTTTTTTCTTAAGGTTTGGACAACCTATTTATAGTAGCACTAGAATAGGAAACAATATGTTTCATGCTGTTGAACAACCTTTGAAAGTTTGTGGAATGTATATACCAAATGCTCATGTATCTATGGCTTACCGGATAAACAAAGAAACTTTCACAACAGATGAAGTTGACAAAATAAATACGTCAACCTTTAATATCATTTATAGTGATTTTACATTGTGTATAGCTGATTGTTTTTCAGAAAACCCATCGGAATGGACTGTTATCAAGAAAATTTAGATAAAAACCCAATCAGAATCTTCATTAAGTCTTTTTCCTTTTAACTCGATTGGTAAAAAAAAGTTTCTATAAATTGCTGTCAGAAAATCTTCTTGTAAACATTCTCTGATAAGTAATTCAAGTTCGTACATGTTAGTATAAAGATATATAATAATATTAACTAAATGAGAATAATAATTCTTTTTTTATTGATTAATTTATGTACGTCACAATTGTATACCAGAATACCTTTCAATGAAGTTGAAGAAGAAATTTTTCAATTTATTTATAAAAATCATCTAAACAACTGTTTTAGATTTAAAGAAAACTTGAATACTTTAAGACTAAAATGTTTGAATAATCAAATATTATATGACGTACAAATTTCTATGAAGAAAAGTTATGAAAAATCTGATGAATATTTAGCTATTACTGTTTGAAATTACAATTCTTTCTTTAAGGACTTTATTTCTTTTTCTTGTTCCACAAGAATAAGAAAGACAGTATTAAAAAGTTCATAATTTCTATAAGGTTCCTCTTTTAGAGGATACTGAAGTTCTTCTTTTTGTTCGTTATTATAACAATTAGCTGTCATGATATTATCCCTAGTTGCTTCAAACTTTTTTTTACATCTGACTCCATAAGGATGTTCATAATTCCTTGATTCATGATTGAAGTGTAAATCTTGTTCTCTTAAGAGACCAAAGAGTTTTTGTAAACCTTCTTGTTTTATACTTTCTTGAATTTCTTTGAATTCATTTATTTTAAGTTCTAATTTTTTGGTTTCTTCTTTTAATTTTGTTAAAAGTTTTTCTTGTTCGTTCATCTTACGTCTAATCATGTCTTCTTTTTTTACTACCCTCTTTTGTGACAAATATAACCAATTCCATTTCTTGGATCATCTTCCCATTTTCCTTCGTCGTCTCTATATTCAACGACATTTATAAAGTTACTCCAATTTCCATATTCTTTACTAACTATTTTATATTTAATATCAATATTGGTTATATTCATAATTTGTGTAATTGTTTCACCATTTCTAAAACTCCATTTAGCATGTACTTTTAATTTTTTTTCTTTTGTTATAGAAGCAATCTCTAGAAACTGTTCACTATCTTCAAAAACTTTCCAAATAAAAACTAATATTCTACCATCGGGTAGTTTATATTTCGAGAATGAAGTTTTCCAAAATCCTCCAAATGATTTTATAGTTAAATCTCTTTTTTTAAAGTTTTCTCCTTTTGTAAAAAAAAAAGAGACATTTTTATCAATATTAAAAATAATAACGATATTCATTTTACGTCTTTTTAAAAGAGAATACTTTAAAAATATTTTATTAACTAAACATAATGGATTCTTTGTATTTTCTTCTATAAATATTTCTGTGTAAGAAGATGAAGAATCTATGGTTCTTTCCCAATCAAATTCGTAAGAACCATAAAATTCTTTTAAACAATGAATGTTATTAACAAAACTTCTAAACAAACCAAAGTGTAAACCTTCTAATGTATATTTAGATTCATAGTGTTCATTTTCCCGTGAATACAATTTTGTTTTCCCTAACCATGATTTGCGATCATTAAAAAAATATTTAAATGTTAAAATATCATTAGTTAACCGTAATAGTTCTTTATTTAGTATAAGAGAATCATCATTCATACAATTCTTTTTAATTTTGGATATCCATTTTTCAAATAAATCTTTATCTCCTCCTTTTTTTAAATAAAAAAAAATTTGACCTGGAGAATATCTTTTACTACAATAAGGGCAGTTTTTGTTTATATGTTCTCCTTTCATACAACCAGCATTTTGTTGTATCCTAATAATACAACTTCTATTAATAGGTTGTAAAAACCCTGCTATGTTTTTTTGCACTAGTTCAGGTAAAGAACTATTCATCTTACGTTTAAGAATATTTATTGAAAAAATAAATATCTTGAGTTGATAATGATTGTTTACAAAGAGTTTGTAAAGTATTCGTCTTTCTCTTGTAGTTTCTTATTTGGTTTAAATAAGGAAGACAAATTTCATAAAATTCATTGTTTATGTGAACCCAAACTAAATGTCCATCTTTTACTTCTCTAAAAATTATATTAAAAGGTAATCTACTAATAGAATCATCATTTACATAAAATGCAATGAAAGGATGAGGTTTTTCATAACTACTACCATCACAAGCTATGTATCTTCTATTAATTAAATATTTTTTATAAGTTACTAGTTCGACTAGATACGCCATAGTATACATTTTATTACGTCTTATTTTGAATACAAGATTAATCTTCTTGATTGATAGAAAATTCCCATTTAGGACCTTTCGTTCTTTCGATGGTTATATTACAATTGTATTGTTTGTAATAGTCTTTGCATTTATTGATAAATGTTTCTTTCTTAAAGAATCTCGAAAATCTGAATTTAATATCTTCTTCTTGACGAGAATTATGGTTCCATCTAGTTGGTGTTTCGATACCTTCATTTAGAATGATGAAATCTTTTTCATCCCTTAACATTAAGTGCCATTGAATCTTTTTAAATCCGAGTGATTCTTCAGCATCACTTAGATACTTAATAAGTTCATCTTCAGGAAAACATAATGAATTGAGTGCTATTTGTTCTGCATTTTCAATTGCAATTTTAAAAATTTCATTTTTTCTTACCTTTTGTTCTTGTCTATCTTTTTGAATAGAAAGTGATTTTTCCACCAATGATAAATTTTGTTGTTGTACATCTGTAGGTATAACCATTTTTTGTTTTACTTGTTGTGTTTGTTCTTCCATGATACTATGTACGTCTATCTTTCTTTATATAAATTTTTATATAAAAAATTATTCATCTTCATCTTCATCTTCGCTACTACTGCTATCCTGTAGCGAATCTACAAATTTTTTCACATCTAGTAAGGAAAATTTCCCATCTTTACTAGAACCTGATGCTGTTTTGAAATGATCATTGGAAACAATGTCATTTGATTGTGCAAATTCTCTTGCTTTTTTACTTGCAAAAAGGTCACTAGGTGGTTTCTTTTTTTCTTCTACTATTCCTAATTTTTCTCTTACATCTTTTAAAGAAACTTTTTCCATTTCTGGAAAATCTTCTTTACTAAGATTATTTTCATCTGCTAATGCTTTTGCTTTTTTACTAACAAAAGGTTTGATACTTGGTGCTTTTTTCTTTTTTTCTTCTACTTTCAATCCTAATAATTTCTGAACATCAGTAGTTGTATAACCTTTAGTACTACTACCTGATACAGTGAACAATAATTCTAAATTACTATCAGAATTACTCCATATCTCTTTTGCTTTTTTACTTGCAAAAGGACTATTAATTTTGATGACATCCTTAAGTGAACCAAGACCTTCTTCCATGGAAAAAGGTCCTTGTTTACTTAGTTCGGATAATACTTTGATAATTTCGTAAGTTTGTTTTGTTGTAGCCATTGATACGTCTTGTAATTTTATAAGACATTAAATAACTGAACCATATTTGAATATTTTAAATTAGGTTTATTTATCAGACTATTTGTAACATTTAAAACTTCTCCTGTACAAATATCAGAATATTCTTCTTTAAAATAAATCAAAAATAACTTTGGGTTATTTATGAAAAAATCTCTTACTTGATTTATCAAGAAAGAAAAGTAAACCCTGTTCATCCAATCTTTGATACTTTTACTTTTAAGTACAAAATTTGATGTGAATATACCAAATATTCCACCATCATCATCTAATATTCCTGATGATAATAGTATGTTTATTCCTTTTCTAGCAGTATTAAAATCCATCTTGTCTAATTCTCCAAGAATTATCTAAGATATAAAAAATTTGAAAAAAAATACTTTATATATACACAAAAACCTCCCGTCGAAGACCTCTGACTAGTATACTTTTCATTTTTATCTGAATATCTATACTTTATTTTTGGATACACTCTAGAAGTACATATTTTATCGTATGATGAGTAATTTCTTGAAAAATCATCAATACTGGTAGTACCCATACTAGTATTACACTGTTGACAAATAGGTCTAAAATTGTCAATGGAAAAATCTCCACCATTTACTTCGGAGATATTGTGACCTACATGCCAAGAATCTAAAACTGTTAATTGATTGTTACACCATGATACATTACATTTTGTTTCCCAGACTTTACCTGCATATCTTTCCCAGACTGCATGTCTTACTCTTTTTGGTATAGCTTTTTTTTTTACACTTGAAGGTTTAATTTCTTTTTTTTTGTTTTCCAATTGTTTTTCATATTCCTGAATGAACTTTTCCTGTTCGTCCTCGATCAAACGGCGCATAGGTTCCCATGTATTGTATTTGTGAGCATAGTTTTTCCATTTAACAAGATATTCTCTTCTCTTTTTAACTGTTCTGACATTGATTAACTTCTGAATAAAATACTTTCCCATGTGATTTATACGTCTGTTTATCCTAGTCCTTCTTCTCTAGTTAATAATCCATTACTTTCAACTGGACTTATTAAGTTATATCTACAAACAGGACAAGTGTTTTCTTTTTGAATCCAAGGTATAAAACAATCATTACAAAATTTATGATTACAAACAGTAACTATATATTCGTCTACATTTTCTAAACATATAGGGCATCTGTCTTCACTATTTTCATACTTGTTTCTCAATCTTTCATTTTCTTGTATAAGATTTTTATTTTGTTCTAAGAGATTGATAAAAGAACTTTTTTCTATTTTAGAATCTTTTTTAAACTCCTCATATTCTAATTTCAAACACTCTAAATTTATTTCTATTATGTTCTTATCATCTATTACATTTTCTATAATTTTCAAGTATGTATTAATGTTTCTATTGTTTGTACAATACTTGTATAAAGAAGAACATTCTTCAGTCCACGATGGCCATAAAGATTGTAATTTTTTTAGATTAGCATCATTGGGTGTAAATATCCCACCATATTGTTTATGTAGAAATTTACATAAATTTTTTACTATATAAAATCTTATTTTGCTATTTGAATCTTTTTCTGAATAGTAGTAACAGTATTTTAAATATTTCAATGTGTTTACACTCAATTTTATCATTTGTTTTTTTGCTTTACAAACTCTAAAGAAAGATAGAGTAACATAATTAATGTTAAAACCTTTGCTCTTAAAGAAATCAATAGCTTCATAATCTTCTTCTAATAAGATATTAAGTTTCTTATCTGGATTTTTTCTAAGTCTTCTAAGAAAGCTAGTCATCTTTTTATTACGTTTATAAAATATTATTATTTTAATAATAATAATTACAATGCAAATTAAAGAAATAGGATCAACTGACTTCAAAAATCTACTAGGAAACGGTAGAGTTATGTTATTTAATGGTCTTAAAAAAAAGTATCACTCTTGTATCATTCCAAGCACTATACCTTATTCTGATATGAGAAAAACTATTAAAAGTATGACACAAGAACACATCCCTATAGTATATTGCGCTAATTATAGTTGTAAAGCTAGTCATAATTTTGCTGAGAAAAAACTAGGTCATTTAGACACTGTTTACATTTATAGCGGAGGTATATTTGAATGGTTGTTGTTGCAAAAAAAATATGGAAAGAAAAAATACCCAAGTAATGGTGATTGTGAACTAGAGCACATGAAACATAGAGAAAAAATAAAAAAGATTTAATCAATTAATAAATATGTTTTACTC
>Ga0181400_1000192_pt1 | contig 25218 bp, 25 predicted proteins | sample 23SPOviralmetaG_FD_130129 | JGI IMG/M metagenome (GOLD analysis project Ga0181400, IMG submission 130129) | Marine viral communities from the oligotrophic San Pedro Time Series (SPOT) site, San Pedro Channel, CA, USA - 23 SPOT_SRF_2011-06-22 | ecosystem: Environmental > Aquatic > Marine > Strait...
AGTTCGCTGATTGTCATCTTGGTGCGGTATGCACAGAAGTTGACATCCTCTAAACTTTTAGCTTGCGGCTCGATAAGAAATTCTTCGGGGGCAACAGGTTTGATGGTTACCTGACTTGCATCGCTGGTGACTTCGATTGAGCCGGAACGTAAACCAAGCTCGTCAACTTCTTCTTCGATTAGCTCAACGTCATCTTCAGCAAGTAATGCGTTTACTTCGTCTTCGGACAAGTCCTCGAAGTATTGCATAGTCTTGCGTTCTTTCTGCTCCCAGAAGACTTTACAAATACCAACACGAGCTGTCAGACCATCGTGAACAACTTGGTTTAAAACGCTGAATAAATCATTTTGTTGAAAGGCAACATAGTCAGAATACCTTGTGGCAATTTCGGCGAGAGGCACATCTTCGGGAGAACTTGCGGCAAAACGAACAATCTTGTTCCCACTGCTAAACGTCTCAACCAAAGCCGCCTTCATCGCCTCGACAGCATCGTAAACATCCATACTGCAATATTTACTGTTGCCGTCGTGAGCTGGTTTAGGAAGGTGTGCATTATAATAATCAACGACTTCTTTTCGCTCGTTCGATAGTTCGCTGTCGTAGTAACCAACCGACACTCCAATGTTCTGGTCGATAAGGTTTACGATATCCATATCGTCGAGAGGTTCGTATTCACTCATTTATAATACTTCCACATAAAATTCGTCTCCGCTTTCAATAGGTGTCCAATTCGCACCGTCGTGAACGTAATTCGCTAGGGCTAATGACATGACGCAGTCATCAAAGCACCCTCCGTCAGCTTGCATCGCTCCGCTTTCAGTAACGATGTAAGTAAGCATTTCACGAATGGTGACTTTGTCATTTAACTCCAGCTCTTCTTCACGCATTGATGCTCGAAGCTGGTCAATAATCATTGGTTTGGTTTTTGCTGTTGTTGAGAAACCAAGCTTGACAGTCTCACGATCAGTAAGCTTGTCATGTTGGACTTCGGTGTAAAAGTTTGGGTAAGCCATATCTTTGCCGAGACGAGTACACGTTAAAATACCGTGACCATTATTCTCGACGCAAATAAAAGCATCATTATAGTACTCACCCAGTGCGTATAAAATCTCAGCAAAGTAATCAGGATGCACCTGACCTCGCCACGTTGCGACTTGTCGCTTTTTACTGTCGAGAACCTGAGCAACTGAAAAGTCACCACCTCGAACACCCATCGCAACGTCAGCTCCGATTACATAATCTTCGCCGGGTCTGTGACCAATGTAAGTTGTTAACTCACCTCTCGAATGGTTTACCCAGTCCTCACCTTCAAGTGCTAGACGTTCATCCATATCACGAACTTCACCAAGGCACTCCGTGAGTTGCTCCGGGTTAAACACCGGGCGACCAGTTGTTAAGAATGCTTCCTCAGGCTCTGCCGGATACTCCTGCTTAAATAAGTCAGCTCCGTTTTGAGCAATCTTACGACGACGAAACATCAGCTGTGCATCACTCAGGTCATACTTTTCTGATATCTCTTCTTCTTCAGGTGACCTCTCGAAGTTGTCTGGTACATCCTCAATGTATGTAGGGTCGGTAAACCAAGGTATGAAGACCGGAACATATCCGTTAGTGCCTTCAACAGCTCCCTTCCACAAATCATAAAACTGACCGTTAACCCCATTCGCCGTGCTTTCGACAAACACAGCTGTGCCGGGTTCATTAGGTACTGCCTGAATGAGACCGTTCCAGTTTTCTTCAGCTTGAGTTTTTGACCAGAATGCTAACTCGGATGCGTGGACATGAGTAAGCGTCTCGCCTCGCCCGATACTATCGCCGCCAGCTGTCGCAACGACATACGAGCTATCAAGAACATCGAATGATATTTCACGTCTTGAAGAATACTTAGTGTGAGGTTTTAGTATCTCCGGGCAATGTTCGTGAAACCTCTTAGTCATATCAAACAACGCACGAGTACTGTCTGCGTGGTGCGTAATCACAATGGCTTTACGAGCTGGTTGCTGGCTCACAGCATAGTAAAGATAACCACCCACATATGTTGACAAACCTTGCTGACGAGCCTTCAAGATTATTACTCGAACCTTTTTGTCGGTTTGCAGTTGATTTTTTACAGCACCGTCTAGAATTTGTTGTGCATTGTTGAGTGCTAGTGGTGCAATCTCACCAGACTTTGTTCGAATTTTAAGTGCGCTTTTAGAGTAGAAGCTGAAGTCAGTTAGTAGTTTCTTCCTGACCTGTCGTAACTTCTTGTCCATGCTCTTCCTCTTCTAGAAGACTACTTAAAAAGTCTTCAGCTTTTGATATGCTCAGTTCAGCCTTCGACGCTGGTTTGGCTTTGGTGAAATCGAGAACAAGTCTCGCCGCAGAAAGTCTTTCTCTCGGACTACCGGGGACACGCATGATTTCAACAGCTGTCTTCATGGCTTCCTGACTATATTCGTCTTCTGGTAAATCCATTTTGTCAGTCATAATTTCTACTATCCTCTCGGCATCCTTTTTTGCCTGTTTCCTGATTGGTTCAATTTCAGCTTTTCTGAACCCGTCGGGTGTTCCTTTTGGTCGCCCGGGGTTTTTGCGGCGTTTCTTCGCCCACTGTTTTCTCAGCTCCCGACCTTCCGGTGTTTCCATCATCGTTTTGAAGTAATTGTTCTTCGGTGCTTTCTGTGGAAACTTCGCCTTCTTTGGCGGTGACTTCTTTCGCTGAGTTTTCATTTATATAATCCTCTACAAGTTGCTTAATAATCGACAGGGTATTCTTAGCTGTGCAAAGTCGTTCAGCTGGCAGGTCGATAAGTGTTTCTTTCAGGATTAGTGTTTTCTGATCGGGTGTTAAATGTTGGTCATTAATAATAGCCGATATATGGCTGTACGAGACAACCAAGTCGGATGCTTTGGTAAGCATGTGCTTCTCCTAGATTGATAGTGCGCCGGGTTGTGGCGTGAGTGCGCCTCTGTTGGGAGGGCTTACTGGCGGCATCTCTTCTTCGTCCTCAGCCATACCCATTGCAGATAAGACCGCCGCTAGAATTACTGAGAATGGTGCAGTGTAGAATTTTATCTTGCCGTCTTTTTTGAGGGTGTTGTCAATACCCTTTGGGTCTTTGCCATCCATGACATCCTTAATAAATTTGTAGATATTAGGGTATTTTTCTTTGGCAATCTTTGGCTCTGCCATCATGAATATAAGAGCGTCTACAGTAAATTCATCGGCTTTTTCGTAGTAGTTTTCTTGCTGACGACGTATTTTATCGAGAGCATCAGCCATAAATTCTTCACGGCTAAGTTTAGCTTTATTACCCTCAGCCTCAGCTTTGACAACAGCTTCGTCGTAGTTTTTCATGTAACCTTCGATATTGTAACTTGGACGTAATCTAGGCTCTTGACCCTCTGGAACAGTAATTCCTTCAGTAGTTTGTATTTGACGAATTTCTTTAATTATTGGGTCATTATCAAAGACACGTTTGTCACGACTTAATTCGTTAATATAATCGTTAAGTATATCTGTTAAAGAACCTTCTTGTATTCTCTCAGTTTTAACACCGTAAGGTCTAGAGACAGCAGTTAAACGAACATTGCTATAGTTTTTTAGAGTGGCAAACTCTATTGTGTGAGCAAGCTCATGTATGGCAGTTACAAATTCACTATCTTGAGGTACTGTCTTGCCACCTTTACCCTGCTGTAAGACAACGATAGCTTTTGTTTTACCAGTTTGTGTATCTGGAAGGTGAAAGCCCATTAAGCCTAAAGTATCAGACGGTAATTTAGCACCAAATTTCTCGGCAACACGCTTCATCTCTGCCCGACTTGGCACGATATATAATCTATTAGCCAAACCAAGTGCAGTCAGTACAGCATTCAGTTGTTTGTAGTTTTTAATGCCGTTTTCGAATGGACTGCCGGGCTTACCGAACTCGATGAGACCTTCGGCTTCTTCGAGGTTTTCTTTGATTTCTCTTGCCGCTTGACCATCTGTGGTGGGTCTACTGGGAATACCTTGAACGTCAAAGTCAAACTCCTGCTGTGGGTCTACAATCGAGTAACTTGTTAAGATACCTTCTTGGTTTTGGTTGGGGGCATCGGACTGATTGGTTGGCGGTCTATCGGGAACATTTTCGTTTGTGCCATCTGACCCATCAATTGATCGAACTTGCTGACCACCTTCGGGGTTGTTTGGGTCTTCTTCGATTTCTTTACCATATTTTAAAGCCTGTTCTCGTAATGCATTTTTGTCTACGCCTTTTGTATCATACCAAGGCTTATTTGTAACCTCAGATACTTTATATAAACGTGGCACGACACCGTTTTTAGGTTTTTTAATCTCACTTAAAAACTGTTGAAACCCGGGTACGTCGAATTTAAAAATACCTTGATTTGGTACTGAGTATATAAAAGAAGAACCCTCACTGTCTAGACCATATTGTGCGCCGTAAGCATATGCTCCGTATTCACCTTCTTTAGAACGTATATTTAAAATTGGATTGTCATTACCTTTAATTTCATTGAGTATGGCATCCACAGTACTATGACTTGCTTCCTGACCGGATGAAGCCACCCATGTTTCCCAATGATAACGTCCCACCTGTGCATCTTGAGGACGACCTAATTTTGTGTATATGTCGTTTAGACGAGACTGAATTGACTGTTCTATGGCCTCATAAATTAATAAGCCTCTTGCGCCATATGTAATATCTGCCAACGACGAACCAGTTACAACTGCACCATTAACTTTATAACCATCCCATAAATTTAAATCACCAAAACGCCCGTCGTTAAACATGTTCCTTAATTGAACTCTGTCTAAAACCATAACATCTGAATGACCTGCAACAAGTAAAGTAAACGATACAACTTTGTTGTCGATACCTACGCCCTCACCCATTCTTAAAAACTGGCGGCGTATTTCTTTACCTGTCATGTTTGGGTCAGACATCATGTCATGTATAACTTGAAGTCTTGAACGTCCGTCTCCTAAACCTGCATCTTGAGACATTTTAATTAAAAAGTTTTTACCGAATGCATTTAGATTATGACTTGAGCCAGCTCCGGGCTGACCTGAACCAGCTGGAGCAATAGTTGATGCCCACTTTAAATATTTGTCTAAATCAAATTTACCTTGAGCCGCATCCTCTATAAATTGACCTATACCGTCATAGGCATCAATAAACATACTTTCTTGTGCATAGGGGCTGACACCTCTTGATAAGAAAGACCAAAGAAATAATTTACCTGTCTCGGAAGCAGTTACCTCTCCATTTATATAAGCTTCCCTAAATTGTCTGGCATTTTCAAAACCTTTATTTGCATCAGCCAGCTGACCATCTGTTAAAGTGTTTAATAGGTTAAATGAACCATCATTATTTATATCTGCTATTAATTTAAATGGAGGTATAGGCACATCATTACTCGCCAAAGCATCAGCAAGCATAGCAATAAAAGCTTCTGGACTTTCTAAAACATCGGGATGTCGCTCTAAAACGGTATCGATATTATTAATTTGGTCGTCAGCATTTTTATTGTTTGTTTTTTGTGTAAATAATGGCTTGTCTCTACCTTCAGGATTATCAGTTTCTACTCGTAAGTGTGGATTAAAGCCATGTTTATTGATTGTTTCTTGAGACTGCCCTTCGACTATGGGCGTAGAACCATTAAATTTTACAGGGTTGAGTTTGCCTTCAGGGACAGTCTCAATTTCTGGTATAGGGTCTACTTGAGAAAAGACGACATCATTCTGTTGTTGTTGCTGTGCGACCCGAGTTGCGTAAGGCAGAATGTAAGCCTGAATAGAAGCTTCATCGACACCACTTTTGCGTAGGTCTTTAACAATATTCTGTATCGTTTCAACCGGGTTACGCCCGAGGTCGAGCCTCATGTCTTTTAAGGCAACACTCAGTTTAGCCTTGTCTGCCTTTGGTATTTTTTGATCGGTGTCCAATTCTTCTTTTAAAGCATCAAGTACTCGGCGATTGTCTTCTATACCTTGCTGAATATTTGCTTCACGTCGAGTTTGTGCTTCCTGTGTTGCCGTATTAGCTTTAGCTTCAGATTGTGGATTTGGAGCTATGCCCTCACGGTCTCTTATAGACTTGAGCGTGGCATCGCTAATATCAAGTATTAATTTTGGTATCGTAATTTGACCGCCACGATTGAGGAGAAGGTCATCAGCTACAGCGTCATCTAAATAACCAAGACTTTGTAACTCTGCAATTGCGGCGAGAACATCTTCTTGAGATACTGCCACTCCTGTACCATCAAGGGCGGCTTGAACATGTTGTCTAACAGTCTCAAGCCAACCACCAGCTCGTGGCGCACCCACTTCATTTAAGAAATCAACAAGAGCCTGTCTCTCAGGGGCAATACCATCTTTATCTTGCTTTGTGTTCACAGTTACTTGCTGTTCAATTAGACGCTGTATGAGGTCGGATAAGTCTCTTGGGGTGTTACCATAATCACGACCAATAACATCTGCCGCTTTACGACGAGCCTCGCCTCTTTTTAGAACCTTGGGTCTGTTTAAGCCCAATAATTTGTCGATACCTTTACCTATGCTCTCAAGGGTACGCTGTCCGGCGGAAACACCAACCGCCGCACCGACACCGCCACCAACGGTAGCTCCTGCGCTTGCGCCAATAGTTGCACCAAAACGACGTGCCATCTCTCTAAAAGTACCGACTGAACGGTTCTTCATTCCGGCTTCTGTGACGGTCTCAAGGTCTAATAATGCATCAAGTAATAAATCTTTATCAGCTTGATCTAGGTCTAAGTCATTAATGAATTGTTGGTCTGATTCAAAACCGCCTGTTATATCTTCATTTAAATCAGTTTCAATAGTCTCACCAATTGGCGCAGTTAAAGCACGATTATGCTTTGCCGCACGAGAAATAATTTGATTAAAGACTTTCTTGTCGCCGCCTGTGATTTTGTTAGCCTTGAACAAAGCATCAGATACATCTTTAAATTTATTCTTTAATCTGTCTTGTATGTTTTTAAAGACGACATCTTCGGCAACATCTGTGCCTTGCCTAGTCTCGTTGATTTTACTCTTTTCTTCATCGAACATGTCGGCGACACGAGCATCACTTGAGGCTAGACGTGGGTTGTCATCAAATTGTTTAGCTGACCTATAGTTGGCAATGCGTTTTGTTGTATTATCAGAAACAAATCCGGCTATGTTTGGAGCATTGGCAACTGTTGAGACAGTACCTGTCAAACCGCCACCCATAGTCCCACCAAGGACAGCACTCTCGATTGTACTGTCTAACACTTCTTGTCCGGTGTACTCGCCACCAGCTAAAGCTGTTGCACCTATAGTAGTTAAATTCTGTGCAGTTTCAGTTGCGGCTTCGCCGACGACAGATTTCCCGGTGCTTTTTAGAGCTGTTTTTAATGCGCTCGAGCTACCCTCAGAAAATGCTTCTTGAATAAACTGTTCTGCAAGTTCCTCAGAGCCTTCGGTGCGTAATTTTTGTATTAGCTCCTCAACGCCCATTTCAACTAGGTCTTTTTTATTTATTATCTTACCTGCGCCGATTTTGTCTAAAATACCTACTAATGTACCTGCGCCAACTGAAAGCAGGGTATTATAGTCGCCAGTCTTTTCTTCCATCTCAACAGCAACTTCACCTGTACCCTGAAATATTGTACCTGCAACAGTAACTAACCCGGCGAGAGCCGCCGCTGGAACAAATCCTGCAAATCCTAATCCAACTCCAATTGCAGTACCGCCTACACCAATTGTATAAGAGGGGACATTTTCTACAGCTTTTTCTCTTGTCCAATCTAAAGCCGCAACTAGACCATCATTGTTATATGTCTCTCTTAAACTTTTAGTGTGATAAGGCTCATAACGACCAGCTTGCATGTCTTCAAGTTGTGCGTCAGCACCTTCTGAACCCCACTGCTCTAAAGCTTCGATACCAGTAAGGCGACCAAAAACATCAGTGGCTTTATAAAGAGAGCGTTGTAGTTGGTCAGTACCATAACCTAACGAACTGTCAGGTCTTTCAATCTCACCTACGTCAACAAGCTTATCGACAAGAAACCTTCTTCTCTCCCAATCGGTTTCTAAAGACTTCCACTTGTCTTCATTTTTTATATCAAAGCCGTATGTCTTGCCGTAGTAGTCAAGGTCTACCTTCAACATTATGGAATTACTATTCTTTGAGTATTATCTTGATTATCTGGTGCGTCTGATTGTTCTCCAACTTGCTTTTTGTAGTAGTCGGCAGAAAAGTTTGAGAAACCGATTGTCTTTTCAAATGCCGTTGAAGCATTCCAAGCTTCCATCAAGTTGATTGCTCGTTGCTCACCCTTGATAAGAATAGCCATAGCGGCTTCAAAGGATTTTTTTGTCATCGTCTCAGGGTTACCTAGTGTGTCCCTAAGAAGCGTCCGTTCGTTTTCAGTAATCTGCCCTTGACCTTTCATACGCTCTGCGGCGGCAACCATCTGATCAGCTAAGTCTCGCTTGTATGCAGTAATGTTATCGGGGTCGAAACGTCCTATCTGCTTACCAGTGAATAATGCTGTTCCACGTCCAAGTTTACTAAAGAAGTCTACACCTGCGGCATCTCTACCTTGTTCAAGTAATCTTTTATATCCAGAAATTCTTTCAGGTGCGGCAATTGCTCTATTTTGAGCCTTTACGAAATAATCACCCTCTTCTCTGCTAATAGTTTTAAATGGGCTATCTTCAGCTCTCATAGCGTTTGGAGGAAGTGTATCAAGAATTGAACCTGCGTTAGAACCTGTTATCACATGATACCTATACCTACCTAAGTTAGGGTCAAAGACTTCACGATATGCGTTTCTATTGTTGTCGTAGTAAAGGTTGCCAGATTGTTTCTTAGCAGTTGTATTACGACCTTGGAGTAGGGCTTCACGGTCTCTTGTGCCATCCATTATGTCGCCATAAGTCTTAGCACCTGCCTCTAAAGCCGCTGGCAAACCTTTAGGTGAAGCTCCAACCATTGCACCGCCAGCTCGAATGAGCATTTCGTTGCGTGTTGGGGTACGACTAAAAGCTGGTGAACCACGACGGTTGCCTGTCATTGATAAAGCACCCATACCCATACCGGGGTTACTGAGCGCACCTGTGTTGTTAGTTTGTTGTCTCGGGTCGATGCCTAGCTGGTCAAGCATCATCGCTTGTAATATTGGATTATTAACTGCCATTTTAAGTCTCTAAAAATCTAATGGTTGAGATACGAATTTGTCAGGTGTAACTGAAGTCATAGCTGACGACGATGGCTGATATGGTGACATAGCGTTGTAACCCATGTTGCCTTCCACTGAACCAAAACCTCCATAAGGATTTACATACATCTCGCCGCCACCGCCAAACAGTCCGGGGAACATACTCGGCAATTTCTGACCAAAGCCATAACCCATCTGCATACCGCCTATAGCTCCAGCTATCGGTGAGGCTGTAACGCCTGTTGGATTTTGTGGTGATTGCGTTTGAGCGTTGTTAAGAATGCCTTGGTTGTATTTAACGTAAGCCTCAAGAGGGAAGTCACGAGCTTCATTGAAACCTGCCATGTCAGCATTAATGAAGCCTTGTAAATCTTGCTGATATCCTAACCCTGCTTTGTTCATGTACTCTGCGAGTATGCCTGAATTCTTCAAAGCATTTTGGAATGCAGTAGACTGTGAGTTAGCTATATTATAAGCGTTAGCGAAATCGGTATTCGATTGATTGAGGCTTCTAGTCAACAAGTTGTCTTGAATTCGAGCTGTGGTGTCGGCTGTACGATCATCGAAGGCACGTTGAGCTAAAGCCTCAGCAACACCTGCACGAGACGAATTGGTGTTACCAGAACTCGATGCGCTAACATTAATACCCGGCAAAGTGTTTTCTGTAAGTATTCGTCGGCTATCGCGTGTCGCACTATCAACGAGTGGTTGGTATATGTCTGGGTTGGTAGCATACGCCATTGCGTCATCAAAGTTTTGACCGGACGTGGCTTGGTTGTACAGATTAGTATAATTTTGTGTAAAGCCGGACGTGTCGCCCATCATCTGCCCCGGTAGACCCCTGAAGTCTGAACCGAAGCCGTAGATGTAGTTTAAAGCATCCATACTGTAGGGGTCTAAACCAGCAAAGCGTTGACCTTGGTAAGTACCCGTATCGAGGGCTGTGTTTAGTGCATCTTGACCACCAGAATATGTGTCCTCAATAAAAGGCTTGGCGAGATTAAATCCAGCCATTTGGGCTTCAAGTTGCGCTTTCTGCGCTTTCTTTGCATCTTTTGCGCCTTTATAGCCAAGCGCACCGCTGACAAGTGTCGAACCAATGGCGGCTGTTACCGGGTCAATTCCCATATTAGTGTACTCCGATTGATGTATGTTTGTAGAGAATGTAAACGTCAGAGCTGTCAGGCTCTTGCACCAATATCTGAGGTTTGAAATCAAACATCTTCAGAAACTTTTTATGCTTTTCGTCGTTTACTTCGCAGTTCGCGTACATCGGCGTATCCATCTGACTGGATAGCTCTTTGAACGTCTGCTTTAGCTCTCGCTTGAGTGATTTAGTCCACGTCGAGTTAACATCACAGTGAATAAACACCATGTGAAACCCGTCTTCGTTAATGTGTGGCTGTAATTCAATATTGTAGTCGTCAGTATCGACGACAGGAATTCTATCGAATGGCATAGCTAGACCTGCGCCCACGCGTTGCCAGTGTAAACGACTAAACCAGTGTAGCCATTACCAAGTGGATTCCAAGGACTTATGGCATAGCGCACCATGCCCCTGAGTGGGTTATCCGGCGGCTTGTCGGCAACCTGAATTGTCGCCTCGTTAGCAGACCTAAGAGAATTCTCGATACGCTGTAGTTCATCTTGGATGTAACGACGTACACCCTCTTCGTATACTGGAAACTGCGCCCGGACATATGGGCTGGCTGTCGTATCCGTTTTATTATTAATAGCCATCAGCGTTTACCAGTTGCAGTAACATCAAGATCGAACCCAGAAAGCTCGAAGTCTTTTTGATCGCTGACTGTAATTTTATAAGACAGATAACGACCTGCCGCACGACTATCAATTTTGTAGTCAGACGACATATCAAAACTTGTAGATGTTGTATAAGTTGGGCTGTCACTAGGTATGTCTGATGCACCAAACTCAAAAGTAAGCGTGGTGTCGTTTGAATTCTTGGTGTCAGCTTGTGGGTACAGTCGGTTGATTACTTTGTAACCACGAATGCCCCTTTGGGTCTCATCAAGGTCAATACCCACTCGCTCGACAATTGCACGTTTAGTTGCCTCGGTATCCAGCTGGAAACCAATAGAGCCAGCATCACTTAGGTCAAGACCGTAGATTTTATCGCTGGTCAATCCATCGGCGGTATTATCCTGACCGACCATAACGACGTGACGATTAAAACTGTCCTCTTGGTCGTAGTATGAACCACCCACTAACTCATAAGTTAAGCTTGTAGCCGTTGCATATGTAGCAACAGTGTCTAGGTTGATTATGGTAGCCGAAGACACATTAGGTAAATCCATGAACGACCAAGTGTTCTTTCTGTAGTTGAACACTGCCGCCCGGTTGCATCGTTCTGCATTCGGGAAAGCCACCAGCTCGTCGCCGGACTTGTAACAAAACATAATCTCGTTAAGAGTTGGGTTGTGTTGAACGAAGCACAAATTCTTAGATGCTTGGTTCATCCCTGTGAAGATAAAATTCTTTACTCGCTCGTCACAAATTGACTGCTTGGATACACCGTCGTGTGCGTAGATATCGAAGTTATCAAAGACGTAGTGCTTGCCCTCTACCTCGACGATACAATTCTGAGAGATAGCCCCGGCATCGGTAAACAGCTTCCTGAAATTGAATAGGAACGTGCCGCCTACAAAGTCCATGAGCCAGACTTGAGTGCTGGTGTAAATGATAAAGTTACTACCCAGCGTCATACCATCGACAATTGCGGTATCCTGCTCAACGAGGTCAACGAAGCCAGCCAGCTTTGTAGTGTCGGTAGCATCCCAACTGTCAGGTATGGAGTTAGCCAATACGATATTACTAAAGCGAACTCGGTTAGGGAATGATGAGCTACCCTCGGTCATATTTAGCGCAATTAACTGGTCGCCAAATGCTCTCAATGAGACGCATCTATGATTGCTAGGCCAGTTAGTCAGGTCGGCGAAGTTTGTACCAGCTGGCGCACGAAACACAGGCACTCTGTCCGGTCTGTTGATATAAGTGACATCAGCAAGGGTTGTACCAGTAAATGGTCTCGGGTCATCCGACGCTGATATTGAACCAGAGCGATCTGTTAAAGTACCATTGCTGTACTCTTTGATGACGTAGTCATTACTAATGACCAATGCGGTATCGAACCCGGTTGATGGAACGATGCCGAAAGCAAAACGTGGGTTGTATCCGAGAGAAGGTAATACGGTTCTAAAGATTGGAGAACGACGCACCTTGCCTTCATCAAATCGGACGTTAACTGCTTTTGAATATGCGCTTAGTGGTAAGTTGTAAGGACTAACATCTGTGACCACTCCGGCATCTCCAAGATTGCGGATTGGTATGATAGCCATAGGTTAGTTTCCTTAATAAAGTGGATGTATAAGAATGATGGTTAACACCACAGCTAAGAGGATTACGGTTGATGAGTACTCCATGTTAATCCTCTAAAGTTATATTGACTGGCTGTTCTGACATTAATGCTTTTCTTGCATCATCGACTTGGTTTCTGAAGCTCTCCACTGCCGCCCCAGTCTGACGAGACTGTTGGGCATTCTCCACAAGCAGGATTGGTAGCCACGCCATAGCACAACCATATTCGTCTATTTCAGAGCCGTTATGAGTGCCTCGGAGCTTTACGAACCAGCCGCATTTTGTTTGCCTACACGGATTGAAACCATCCAGTGGACAGTTGCTCTCTATTTCAATCTGCATGTCTAGCTCTTGGTGCAGACAATCACGTCAACGTACTTGACATCAAAGTTGTGGGTATCCGAGAATGAATGAGTGTGTGTAGGGATGCTCAGAGCTGGTATTGAGTGAGTGTGACCACCACCACCGCCAGTTGAAGTAGTCGTTACAGTGTAGTTACCGAGGTTGACTGAATTCTCTCTTAGCGGTCTTTGTGAACCAGCGGTGAAATTGTTGTCTTCCTTCGTAAACGACTCGGTGATGTCGTGACTGTGCGACGGTATTTGACTAACAGACAGTGTTGTCGATCCCGTGGTGCTTGCCGACGTGCTGAGTGTTCCAGACCCCCCGGTTGTACCCGATATTGTGAAGTCAGTATTGAATGAGTTACTAAAACCATTAGAGCCACCACTACTGACCGACCCAGACACGACCCGAATAGCCGCATTGTCGTCAGAGGTATTTTTAACCCAACCGAGGGGGGCTGAAGTCTGCCTAAACAACATCACAGTCCCCGAGGGCGCAGGAACGGTGTCAGCTAATGCATTTATTTGAGCTTGGGTAAGAGTAACAGCTCCTGTGATATTCGGGAATGTTGCCTTGATAGCCGCCTTGATTAACCGAAGATGGTCGTCAGCCTGTGCTAAGGCATCTGTCGCCGCCGGGTTGCTTGAATTCAACCCATCGATAAACGATGCAGTTTCTAATGCCATATTGAATAGTCCTAATTATGTGAATGTCGATACATTGGTTGGCTTACCGCCTACTCCCTGTCGTTTTGAGCGTTTCCTGCGTACCGCTGAAGCCTTCTCAGCCTTTGTCATACGACTAGCCTTGGCCTTGGGTACACATTTGGGGTAGGCGCGACCTGTTTTGTCCTTAGATGTCGATTTACGACCACAGGATTGGTATTTACCCTTCTTCTTTGGTGCGCCAATGTCTACCCAGTCTTCCTTGAACCACTTATTTAGGCTCATCTGTATGTTCCACCACGTTTCTTGTAGGTACGCACGAGCCAAGCATTGGAATATGCACTTGGATAGACCTTGAACTTCTTCTTGGCTTCGCTTTTGACACGCGAGTAGAGCTTGGGGTTCGTGGGCTTAGGGGATGTCTTTTTTGTCATGGGAGACCTCTCATTAACGATGTCGAACAACAACAACAACAAGCCAACAAAGCCTCGTTTTTGAAATCGAATGTTATTTAGACCCAGCCGGGGTCTGTTTCTGGTCTATGGATGTTAATGTGTTGTATTTATTGGGGTCGTAGGTAATCGGATACATTATCCGTGAACATTTTAACGACCAGCTGGTGTCTTCTGATTTTTATTGGCTCGAGGGCTTCTATTTTAAATAAAAAATACCACCTAAGCACCACCTAAGCCCACCACAGCCCACCACAGTTGATCCTCGGCTGTCCTTGGCTATGCAAGGCAGTTGACGACAGATACGCTGTAGAGGCTTCTATAGCTGTCCCCGGTATACTGGGTCGCATAAGAGTGTGACACGTCATAACTAATTGATTAATCTATAGTGATATCCTTAGTATTCCCCCTAAGGGTGGACATAAATGATAATCTTATTGATTTATTGTGTACTAGTACTTGACGTAATAAGTCTAGTGTAGTAACTTATATGTGTAGTTAGAGAGAAGGAGAGATAACTATGAAAACCGTAACCATTAAAACTGATTATGAACAGGCTGTCGAAGCCTTCAACAATGAACTTAACGACTATTATGAAAAGCACATAGCCGACGATCGTCCATACTTTGGTAACGAGGCGATGTGTGAGTATATGTCTGAATTTGAAGATGCTCTTAACGAAGGCACTGACCTAACTTGGGAGTTGGGTAAGAAAACTCGAAACGGATATGTTGCTTCGTTTTCGCCTTCCGAAGAGTGGGAGGAGAAACATCTAGAAATTGACGATGGTTCAAAGATTCAAATTCAAATGATTAATTCACACGCCGCTTACATTACTATGGGTGACAAAGAAGTGTACCTTGATAATTCAACTGGTGAGGGGATTGTTGAAATAACCGAGGGAGAAGACTAGTGAAGGTTCAAATTAAAAATACCATAACCTTGAATGAAGATCAGGTTAAGGGTGCTAGAGCTTACCGGGACGAATTAGGTGATGACTTTAGCACCCGGGACTTTATCAAGGACATAGTTTTTCAGTACGGCATAACTGCGGCAGTCGATTTATTTGAACGCTACTACGCATATGCACACGGTGATAAAGAAACATGGGAGATATATGAATGATATTTTATGAGGTAAGCAATTGTCAGTGTAGTGGTGAGAGTTACTTCTTCACCAGAAAAGCTGACGCTATAAATTGTAGGGATTATGAGTTTCATCACCTAGGCGGTGACCCTGCGTTAATTGTACACGATGTCAAAGCGTCTAGAGCAGAGATTACTAAGCTAATTAATATTGGTATGAATGCGGCGTGTGGTCATCCTTGTAGTTATGAATTATACGACGGTACAAACTTTGAACGAGGGAGTAAATAAATGGGTATGAAGCCAGTAAATTTCGCCAAGGTCATTGCGTCATCAGGTATGTCTAAAAAGCAGATTGCTGACATGAAAGGCGTAAAGCCTGAGACCTTGTCTCGTCACATCTCGGGTGCAATACGCATGACGTTTGATGATGCATTTGAATATGCTGAGATACTCAAGTGTCCTCCTCAAGACATATTCTTCCCGGCGCAACCTATGCCTATCATCGGTACTGTTAAGATGGTTGACGAACCAAAAGAGGAAGCCTTCAGAACATCTTTTTATCGTGAATTATGGACAGGCAAGCCAAGGTTTGCCTACACGGCAAGATACGAGAAGGCTAAAGATTATGGTGTTTTCATTCATGAGGGCAATGAGAAGTACACAGGGATGTTAAGCTACATGACTAATAGTGTTGACGTGGTTGACCTGAGACCAATCACTCAAGGATATATCCACGACGAATCCCACCAAGCTTTTAGTTACTGTAAGGTGTCGGATGACTACAAAAAAGAAGCCTGTAATCGAGAGAAAGCCGACATCGTCTTGACGTTACCCTTTAAACAGCCGAATGGACTATTCACTCTTTTTAATCCGGGAATGAACTTTGAGGTTCGTGATGTTCCGTTAGATTGGGCTACACCTATTCTCGCTACGGCGATGAAGCCTACGTCAATATTCGAGAGTGTTGACATATAACGTCAATTTTTGTTGACGCATAAACTGTGAATACTTGACATGGTTCTTGATTTGTTCACTTTTAAAATGTGTCACATTTATATATATTAAGTAAGTGAGGGCGTGACCTGCGATAGTCCTAGTACTCTACTTCAGTGGAGACTGGATGGGACACACCCTCACTTTCATTTAAACGCCGCAAGAACCCCCTTTACCTGTCACATCACAAATGTCATGTGCAGTCTCTAGAAACTCTTCTCCTTGACGATTATGCGCCGAGGTATAATCCACAGGAGTTAGTGGCTGACCTCCTCTGCTACCATCTGCATAACAAGTGAAGCCCCTCAACCTATGTGCATATTTAACCAGAAGGTTAGCGAAGTCGTCAACCGTGTCAGGGTTATTAAGTTGTGAATTCCACTCAGGTAAATTGATTGTCGAACTAATCGACTGGTCAACATAATCCTGCACATCAGCCTGAAATTTAATCCGACGCTCGGGGTCGCTGGCTAAATCAAGTGCGCTTTCAATCTTGTCCGGCGACGTACCATACAAATCAATAAGCTCCTGAGCCGCCGAGTCGACGACATATTGGTAGTGCCACTCCGTTCCATTCTTCAGGTATCGTCTTTTGTAGGCGACTGCGAAGATTGGCTCGACACCTGTGGACGTTCCAGCCAAGATACCAATACTCCCAGTTGGAGCAATAGCCCGAACAGCCACAGGAATAGAAACACCAAGAGCATTAGCATAACGGACGGAAGTATAATCACTGCAAGACTTATAGACCTGAAGCCATCTATGAAGTTCCGGTGTAACTTCGTAACGCTCACCTCTTTTGATAAGCCACTCGTGAATGCCCATAAGACCGAGACCAAGTCGTCTATTCTTTTCTCGAACGTCATAGACCTTTTGATAAGGAAGCTTTGCACTGAGTGTGCCGCATATAAGAAATTTAGTTGCCAATTCCGTAACATCTTTAAACTCCTCAAGTGTTTCAATGCGACCCATGTTTAGACTACCGAGGTTACAGACATCACTGTCATCCTCAGATGTAACTTCAGTACATGCGTTGCGAAGTGTTTCGTTTTCTTTGTCGAAGAAGTTAAAGCTAAATCCCGGCTCGGATGTTCTCAGAGCTTGCTCGACGTTACGACGGAATACGTCTCCATAGTCTCCAGTCTTCCAGTAATTCAATAGCCACTCAGTATCGTAGTTTACAGATATGTTTGTCATGTCGAGGGGCGCAGGAAAGTTAAAGTCATCCTGCTTGATGTCCCACAAGCTTTGACCTGTGTTACCGACTGGCATGTTCTGCCAATCCTTAGCGGTCAGGAAGTCGTCAATGTCTCCATGCTTCCAGTTAAGTGATGCATAGATTGCACTCCGGCGACTACCACCCTGCATAACCCGACGACCAATCTCATTGATCATATTCATCTTGGTCACAGACCCTGAAGCCTGACCACCCGTCCGGCTGATTGTTGTGCCAGCTGGTCTGTAAACAGAATAGTCTGCGCCGATACCACCGCCAGTCATCAGACAATTCTCAGCCTTCCAGCTGAGGTTAGCCCAATCCTCACGAGTGTCCTCTTCAGCCTTTAGAAGATAACAGTTGTTATAATATTTATTGGGACGACCTGCATAGTACAGGTAACGACCACCCGGAATAAACTTCATGTCGCTGATGTATTTTGTCAGCTGGTCGATTTCATCCTTGGGTAAATATTTGTTACAGACATCGAGAACAAGTGTCTCAGCTAAGTCTGCCCAAGTCTCACATCCGTCGTGTCTGTATTTGTAATTGAATATGTCTTCAGAGAATTGATTGCGAAATGTCATTTGGTAGTTTGCCTTTTAAATGATTAATACGCATCTCGGCGTATCGGATTACTTTTCTCAAATCCTCAATCTCGGCATCAACAATTTGTTCGGGCGTGGCATCCTCTGGATGTTTGTAGCCAGCCCTCATGACATACTTAACAATGTTGCCTCTCCAAAACTCGATATCATTCTGCATGATAAAGTTGACTGGCTCACGAACCCAACGCTCGTAATGGCTTGGTTTAATTACATTAGAATTGGTTTTAGCTTCTTCTTTTGCTTTCATCATTGTTGACCTGTCTCGTTTAAGAAACTCAAGTATTTCTTTGTCACGTCTACCCATTGTCCGGTGTCCATAGCTTGACGGATTTGTTTTGTGCATCCCAATCAGACCAGCGGAGTATTCGAGCCAGTCTTGCGTTCAGGAGTGCATCTTCTTTTGACAAGCCATGTTTCAGGTAAGCCTGTTCGACGAGCGACCAATCAGGCCGCGAACCGAGTATTGCCTCGGCTTTCTTTGCGCCTACTCCCGGTATTCCAGAGTAGCCGTCTACCGCATCCCCGGAGAGGGTTTGCAGGTAAAAGTTTTTGTCTGCTTGCTCGACAGTTACATCAGTAAGCAGGTCTTGTGATGGACGATAGACTTTCGCTGGTATAGTCAACATGTCTTTGTCGTCACTTATAATAATTGTGTTTTCGTTACCGGGCATGGTCGCGATAATCCCAAGACCATCGTCTGCCTCAAGCACTGGATGCTTGTAGTAACTAAAGGTATTCATAATCCAACCCGTAAACGACATAAAGCCCTCAGGCTTACGTTTTGATTTACGATTGGACTTGTAGGTATCACTGATTTGTTTTCTGAAGTTATGGCTTCCGGTCAGACAGACGATAATCTTCTTAGCTTCAAACTTCTCAGCCCACTTTATAAAGTTTTTAGAGACTATATCTTTTGCCGCGACAAGGTTAGTCGTTGTAGTCCACTGATCTTCAGCCCACTCGGTTTCATCTAAGCAAGCGGCGGCGGCTTTATATAAATATAAATCTCCGTCAATCAACAGGGTTGGTTCTGTCAAGCTCTGCATTGAGTATTCCATGTAAGTTCTCCTTCAACTCGACACCTTCTTCGGTGATCTGCCAGCTGGTTGAATAGTTTGTGCTGAAGCCGTTTTCATCAAGCTGGGTGGTAAGAAATCCTTCACTTGCACATAGTGCAACTGTGAAAGCATTCTCTCGACTGATGCGCCCGGTAACAGTAAATGGTTTTTTGTGTGCGCTAGACAGTACATCTAGCAGAGCGAACAGATGCTCCATCTGAATGGCGTAAGCTTCTGGGTAATCAGTGCGTAGTTGCCCAAGTATCTCCAACATGGTACTCAGCCTCGATTGGGAGATTAAACTTGTAGAATTGCCCTGCTTCCTTCGCCATTCTTCCAGTGATATTACCGACATAATCTTCAAACCCCTTCTTGGTTGCTATCTGCAATTCGTCGTGTATCCAGCCGCAGATATAGGCTTGGTCAGCGTCCAGCTGACTATCAACCAGTTGCATCCATTTTTTACAGAGGATTGCTCCACACGATTGAAGTAATAAATTTAGTGATGAGTGAGGGCTTCTAACCCTAAGCTTTCTGCCGTCAAGACCTTGCAGGTGTCCGTGGCTTTCGCTAACGGCTATGGTTTTCTCACGAAGCTTTTTGTAAGCAGGTTGAGCGTTCTCAAAGTTGTCTCTTAGCCTTTTGCCTAATGCATAGTTGCCGCCGGAGACCTGCCCAAGTAATTCGTTACCAGCACCATAAAGTAGCGCATAAATAAACGTCTTAGCTTGATCACGAGTTTCTAGCCCGGCAGACTTTTGGTTGGCTGTGTGAACATCACCCTCAAGAATTTGACGACCATACTCACCGCCATCCTCTAGGTAATGAGCCAAGCATCGAAGCTCCAGACCGCTTAGGTCAGCTCCGACTAAACTGTAGCCATCAGGAACTGTGAACAGCTCCCTGCACTCTTGACCCCACGGCGCACGAGTAGCCGGGACTTGAGCTAAGTTTGGTCTTTGATGTGAGGCACGACCACTTAGCGTACCGTTGTGATTGAGGCGATGACGCAGTCTACCATCTTTATCAACAAGACGCATCCAACCCTGCCGACCCTCATTGAGCTGACCTAGTCTTTTCTGTAACAAGAAGAACTTCGCAAGCTTTTTAGCTTCAGGATACTCGAGTGCGTTGAGCGTTTTCTCGTCAATCTTTGCACGACCACCTTCCGTAATCTGTGACGGCTTCCAATCGTACTTTCGCTTGAGACAGTGTTCTATATGCTGTCGGCTATTTGGGTTGAAGTGTACAACTTCAATTTTCGTGAACAACTCACCCTTCACATAACCTTTGGTCTTGTTATCACGTTTTGGCACGAAGGGTGTTTCAACTTGCCAAGGCTCAAACAACTTTGAGAATTCAACCTCAAGTTTATCTCGCTCATCAACAAGCTTAGAGTAAAGCTTTACAGCCTTTTCACTATCAAACACCCAGCCAGTGTTACCAACACGCTCACAAATTAGAGCCGCATCATGTTCAAGGTCTATGGCATCTTTACTAAAGTTTTCAGGATCGAGGTGTTTGTATAAGTCATAACTGACCTCAACATCCTGAACACAATAGGTCTGCATCTCCGGTGACCACGTCTGCCAGTCACCACCATCGAAGTCGCCCTTGTCATTATCAAGACGAACACCCCAAGATTTTAGTGAGTGACTACCCACGAGCTTTGACGGAAACAATGCACGGTACTCGTAATCTTCTGCCCGTATATCCGAATGAATTAAACGAGACAAGACTAGTGTATCAGTCAGCTTAGGCTTCGACATGTCAACTTGGGGAAACACCTTATTGATTGCCGGAATATCAAAACAAAGAATGTTGTGACCTATCAGCTCATCAGCTTCGGATAGCATTCGGATGCCATGACCAACATCAATTGGCTCAAAGCTGTAAACCTTTTGAGTGTCAATATCCTTGACTGCAAGACAATGAATTTTAGTTAGGTTAGGAAGCAGACCATCAGTTTCTAAATCAAATACGAGACGCATCAGTCTGCATCCGTATAAGTGACCCCAAGCACGTTTGTGTGGGTGTCTTCTTGCCATGACCAGCCGACTTTATAGTCAGAAATGTAATTAACTAAATCACCTTCAGCCATGTCATTATAATCGTGCATAGGTATTTTTAAGGTTACAACTTGTGGCTTGTCACAAACCATCATGTCTACGACTGCATACTTTCTGTCGTTGCGTTCATCGTTATATTCGCTCATGTTGATCTCCTTTTAAAAGTTACTAATTTCTTGAAGCCGCCCCTTGTCCCTGTCGTATTGCAGGGTGCAAGCAAGGCCGACCTCACCTGTAAATCTGTTTTTGAGGACACGCAGTTGACGCATGTCTTCACCACTGTCTTTATTGATTTCGAGGGATAGGCAGATGTCGCTGAGTTGGGCTACTGAATGTGAGCCACGCAATTGGTTAAGCCTGACTTGCGCTCCGTCCTCATGCCCCCGGTCACCATCTGGGCGACGCAGGTGAGAGACGACAATCATTCCAATGTCTAATTCTTGAACGATTGTTCGCAGAGTTGTCATCGCCATATCAATGAGTTTTCGCTCATCATTAGTAGCCAAGCCGCTTACAAGAATTGATATGTGGTCTAAGATAATCCACTCAACCTCGAGGGCTTGAACCATATAACGTATGCGGTTAGTAACAACTTCAACGTCAGTACTGCCGAAGTGATCGTACAGCTGAAGACTGTCATCATCGAACATGTTTTTAAAAGCTGACGATATGTCAGCATCGTCAACCTCTGTCCGGTCAACTGTTATATTTTTGTTTAGCTGGATACCTATCAGCCCGAGCAGTGTTCTTTTAACACTCTCCTCAAGCATAATTAGACCGACACGTTTATTGTCAGAGAGTAGCTTGTGAGCAATCTCTCGAACGAGGGTAGTCTTACCCATACCTGACCCGGCGGTTACAGTTACCAGCTCAGAACGTCTAAGACCTTTTGTAATATCATTGAGTGATGGATACGGATATTTAGTGTCACTGACCTCATTTTCTTTAAGGACGATGTCTAAACAATCTGATGCGCTCTTGATACCATCAGGTCTGTATGGCTTTGCTTGATAGATAGCCTCTATTAATTCTTTGGTTCTACCAGCCAGAAGCATATCGTTTGCATCCTTGAGGGGAAGATGTGCAATACGACACTTGCCAGCTGGTAGAACCTCTGCACAATCCTCAGCCGCCTTGCGCCCGGGTTCGTCTTGGTCAAACATCAAGACAACATCATCGAACTTGTCGATGTATTCCCAGTGGGTTTGGAGAGCCTTACGAGCTGAAGATGCACCATTCGGTAAACTGACGACAGGCCACTTATTGTCCTGCACTTGCGAGACTGACATAGCGTCAATCTCACCTTCAGTAATTATAAGACGACGACCACTCGACCAGTTATGTGACCCGAATAATTCTGCTGACTTACTTTCGCCCTTAATGGTGAAGTCTTTCTCCGGCGACCTAATCTTCTGAGCAACGATTGCGCCCGAACTGTTACGAAGATTGGCAACCTCATTAAGCTTATTGTTTATAGACGTTACTCCGTAACCAAACTTACGACAGGTAGCCTCTGTTATTCTTCGGTGGGGGAGTGCTTGAGCTTCGCTTGGTAATAGTGCTTGTCTAAACTCTTTCTTCTTTGTCTGAATCGGTAACTGGACAGCTGTTGGGCTATTTTGTTGCGTTGTTTGGCAGACATAACAGTGGGTGTGTCCGTCATCGTAAACTCCTAATCCGTCTGAGCTTCCGCAGTTTTCACAGGAAGCTTTATATAATTCTGATGATGAATGGTCTGACATATTGCTCTCCAAAAATGAGTTACCCCCACCAGCCGAGAGAGGGAGGGAGAAGGCTGGCAGGGGTCTCTCCTTAGCCTTGGCGGTTGTCGCTAAGGCAAGCAAAGCCAATCCTCAGGGATACGCTTGTTGGCGTAGGTAAACCCATGCTTTTCGCAATAGGCGGCATACGTCGTTGGCGAACCCTTGTAGAGTTTTGTCTTTGCGTTTTGGAATACGAAACGGATGTCTAGGTCTGGATGCTGTTCTTTGATAAGCAGATGCTTATGCCTATCTTCGACCAGCCAACGACCCTTGACTTCGACATAAAAAAAGCCACCGGGTTTGGGTAGCTTGAAGTCGGGACAGTATTGCGAATGTCGCGAGGGTATAACATAAGCAATTTTGTCTGTTTCGTATTCTACCGACAGTCCACCATCAGTGATCTGCTCGGCAATCTTGTGTTCAAAGTTTGACCTGAATTTATGCGGAGACTTGGTACTTATCGAAGTCTGATGCCGCTGGTTCTGATTGTTGTTCTTCCTTGGCACTGTTAAAACCTTCTACTGCTTCAAACCCAGATGGAATTGACGCAAGCTCGATGATTTGTACTGCGCCTAAATATGCACTGACGTATTTCTTTCCAGTAACCTCGGTGCATTTAAGTTTGAGTTTTAGCTTGGCCTTAGTACCCCCATAGATTTCTGGAGCTTCCTCGTGAATAAGGAGCTGTGCCGAAGCATCGACAATGACTGGTACATATTTAGATGACGCTTTAATCTCAACTTCAGCTACGTCGGAGTTGACAGTAAACGGCAACTGCACACCTTCGACAGTTCTGAACTCGTCCTTGGCTAAATTATGACACTTCTCAATAAACTCTTTGGCATCAGCCATCGAGAGCTTAAATATTGTTTTGTACCTGCCGTACTTCGGGTCTTCACGATTTACATGAGGGTAAATTAGCTCACCAATCGGGGTAACGTATTTGATTTCCATCTTTTTGTCTCTCCTGTTCGAGTAATGAATGGATGTTGATGTCCAAATCTTTAAGGCGTTTAGACAGTTCCTTTGGCATGGGTAAGCCACGTTGTAGACACAACAAAGCCTCCCCGATTGCTTTCTCACGAGGGTGCATAATGATTTGACCTTTTATTGGTTACGAGAAGCAGTACTCGCTGTTTAGGACGACGTTTATGTCGAGGTCACCCTTAGCCGGGATTTCTGGTAATTTATCAACCGCACTAAGAGGTATTTGCTGTTTAACTTCTTCAAGTATCGATGAGTATAAACACCACTCCTCATACATGTTTACGAAGCTATAACGGATGGCATCATAAATCAGCCAAGTATCACCGGGGACGGTGGCGAAGCTGTCATGAATTAAGAAGAAATCCTTAACGCCCTTCATAGCCGCATGTCGCACAGTCATCAACAGATGACAGCTATCAGCCGAGTGAATGATATTTGGGGACACCGCTGACCTGCTTTTACGTTTGTTAATTTTAACAGCCTTATCTGACCTGATAGATACCTGAGACCGCTTGTACACTTTAGCTTCCCGGTCATGTAAATATAGCTTAATCTTTTTTAAGTCCCAGTCGTTGTATCTTTGAACGACAGGAAAGCCTATAGGCGTAGTCCAACGCATGGCTATCTCATTGTGGGCGCATGTCGATGCCATCTCTTTGAAGAACTTCATGCCATCTGAAGCTGACTTGATAACTTCGTTGACGGCAATCCAGTTCTGCTTGGCTAAGTACTGACTTGCCTTATAGCCTTCGTCGTCACCGAATGGGTGTCTATCAAGTTCATTATTAATGACCATGTTTTGGAGTGGACGCATCAGGTCTTCCATAATCTGATTGGCGAACCCATACTGTTCTGATGAATAACCAAACGTCATCACATTACGTTTTACAGTCTTACGACCAACACCGTAGTCTCGCCAAAGCCTTGCCTCAGGTTCATCACAATCTTTAATGAGTTCATTCACCCGGTCAGCTACAGCCTGATAGATATCTCTTGGTGCTTCGCCGGGTATGAGATTAACGAGAACACCGTCAGCGGATGATCTTGATGCCGCCGCATAGTGTTGAATGCCGGAGTTAGTCCCGTCAAGACCAACTGGCAGACCGCTAACGTAATCCTCGTGGTTGTCCATTTGACATGCGAGGTAGTACTCCCGACAAGCCGCCAAGAACTGAAAAGGACAATCGGCTTTGCTCCAGATGTCGTAGCTTTCCTTGAAGCATTTACCGACAGCCATTACCTTGCTCTCGTTATCAGTAACCCACTTTAGACGGTCATCGAATGACTTCTTGCTTACCTTCTCGAAGTCACCGGAGTTGGCGACCTGTAGAGCTATAAAACTTAATCCGCTCTCACCCAATGGCTTACCGTTGGCAATCAAAAACATCGCCTTGATATGGTCGTCCC
>Ga0181400_1000193_pt1 | contig 25104 bp, 29 predicted proteins | sample 23SPOviralmetaG_FD_130129 | JGI IMG/M metagenome (GOLD analysis project Ga0181400, IMG submission 130129) | Marine viral communities from the oligotrophic San Pedro Time Series (SPOT) site, San Pedro Channel, CA, USA - 23 SPOT_SRF_2011-06-22 | ecosystem: Environmental > Aquatic > Marine > Strait...
ATCCACTACATTCCGGACATATTGAATATTTTAAAGCGGCTAAGGAAATGGGTTCTATTCTATTTGTTGGCGTTAATAGTGATGAATGGTTAACTCGTAAAAAGGGTAAACCATTTATGTCTGCTGAAGAACGTATGTCTATTATTAAAGAAATTGGCTGCGTAGGGCATGTATTTACTTTTGATGATTCAGATGATACGGCCTGTGATGCTATTCGTTATGTAGCCAAACAAGCTCCTAGAGGATCAGAAATTCTATTTGCTAATGGTGGCGATCGTAAAAAGGGAACAACACCAGAGGTTGAGTTTGCTAAAGAATTGCGCGATGAATGTAATATATCATTTGTGTTTGGCGTCGGTGGTGAAGATAAAAAGAATAGTTCTTCATGGATCTTAAAGGAATGGGATAAGCCAACAACACAAAGACTATGGGGTAAATACAGAGAGTTAGATCAAAACGGTCATTGGAAAGTAAAAGAATTATCAGTGGATATTGGTAAATCTTTATCGGACCAACGTCACTTCGTTCGTTCTGAACATTGGCATATCGTTGATGGTGAATTAAAAATGGATTTGGAGTTTAATAATGGTTACTCTACATCTAAGGTATATAAAACCGGTGACAGTATTGATATTCCAGTTAAATGTTGGCACCATGCAACGAACGTTGGAGACAGACCAGTTAAAGTCATTGAAGTTTGGATGGGAAATACCTTATCAGAAGAAGATATTGAAAGAAGATAACATTATTATTTTGTAGTAGATAAATCTATTATATCACACTGGAAACATATGTCAACTCTTTTTTTATAAATATACAAAAATAATATTAAACAAAGGAGAAAAAGATGGCTTTTCAGTTATCGCCGGGAGCTCGTAATGGTACACTTCAATCATTAGAGACAACAGTCGGTGCAAACCCTATCTTAACTATCGCAACAGGCGCGGTACCTACGGAATGTGCTTCAGCAAACACTGGTAACATTGTTGCAACTATGATATTGCCTACCGAATGGTTAGCAGTACCATCAGGTGGTGTAATTCAGTTATCTGGTAATTGGCAAGACTTATCTGCTGATGCATCAGGTACAGCGGGTTATTTTAGAATACATCAAAGTGATGGAACAGTATGTCATATGCAAGGAACTATCACAGCCTCAGGCGCTGGTGGAGATATGCAGTTAGATAACACTAACATTGCTATTGGTCAGCAAATTACTATCACAACATTTTCTATTACAGCCGGTGGCGCATAAGGACTAAATAAATGTCCGCAAATGGCGTATTTACATCAACATTAGATCTCAGCTTCTTTGGAGGTGGTTTTTCAACTATCGCTGGAGAGGCTTCTAGTACATTTGACTATACATTTAGTTCTGATGTTTTTGTACCGGTACTTGCTGAATTAAATCAAACATTAACATTTGATGTTCAGGCTGGTATTGTAACGCCGACGGTATATGGTGAATTTAGCGGTAACATTGACTTTACATTAACAGAGCCTGCTCGAATTGAGTTTGGTATTCAGAGTTACTTATATTCTGGTAATAATGAAATCAACTTTACCTCGTCCTCGAGTGGTTTTTCAATAATTGCTGGTACTGCGGATATAACATTTCCGATTACAATATCTGGTACCATGGCTCAGTTCTCGTTGGGTCAAACTACTGGAGCTTTTGGGTTTGCACTTAATTCAAAAGTAATTAACTATACGCTTACAAATAGAGCACGATCTGGTTTTAACTCAATAGAACTAGCAAATACTAAAGAAAATAATGTTCTCATACGCAGAGCATCAGAACCGAACGATATAAAACTAAAAAATATTGGTTTAACTTATGCTGAAGTTAGAAACTAATTTATTTTAATAAATAAAAGATAAACCTTGGAGATAAACACATGGCGGCGAATTTTTACATAAAGCAAAACGACACTGCTCCGTCCATTGAAGCCGTTTTAACAGACTCAACTGGTCGAGCAAAATCATTGATCCTTGCTTCGCAAATAAAGTTTAATATGTCAACAGAAGAAGGCTCAAGCTTAGTTAATTTGGGTACTGCATCCATTATTAATGCTACGAAGGGTATAGTATCTTATCCTTGGCAAACAGGCGATACATCAAACACAGGAATTCATAATGCTGAATTTCAAGTAACATATACTAATGGTCAAATTGAAACGTTTCCTAACTCAGGATACATCAAAATAATCATTAGAGAAGAGTTAGGATAAGATATGGCACTGCCTCATTCCAGAGAAGATTTTAAAGATTTTATTTTAAGAAAGATCGGTGCGCCGGTAATTCAGATTAACGTCGCTGATGAACAAGTTGACGACCGTGTAGATGAAGCTATTTCTTTTTGGAGAGATTATCATTATAATGGTAGTCAATTAGTTTATCTTAAGCATGAAATTACTCAAGCCGATAAAGATAACGGATACGTTCCTCTGCCAAAAGGTCTGTTAGGTATTTCAAAAATATTTGGTTTTGATACTAATATTTCCACAGGTACTGGTATGTTTAATGTTAATTATCAATTCGTTTTAAATAACATACAAGATATGACTAGTTACTCTATGCAGACTTATTATATGACAATGCAACATATTGAGTTTATGCAAGAATTACTTGTTGGTAAACCAATGATACGTTATAATAAGTATGTAAACAAATTACATATCGACACTGACACTAAACAGTGGGTAGTTGGTAACTTTATTATTATTGAAGCATACGATATTTTAGATGAAGATGCATATGCTGAATTATGGACAGACAGATGGCTGCAAAATTATGCTGCAGTTTTAGTTAGAGAACAATGGGGCATGAACCTTACTAAATTTAATCAAATGACTTTGGTTGGTGGAGTACAGTTTAACGGAGAGCAAATATTATCAGAGGCAAGAGCTGACAGAGAAAGAATAGAAGAAGACGCAATACGATCACTTCAACCTCTTACCTACAATTTTATTGGATAAGTTATGGCAACGAACGCATTTTTTAGAAACCACGATAACGTATATGAACAAAATTTAATTGACGATTTAGTTATTGAGTCGATTAAGATTTATGGTATAGATGTTAAATTCATTACGAGATTACATCAAAACATTGATAAGATTTTAAACGAAGACGATTTACCGACGTTTGATAAGTATTATGATTTTGAAGTATACATTAAAAACGTTGATGGATTTGAAGGCGAAGGCGACTTCCTATCTAAGTTTGGTTTACAAATTCGTGACTCAATTACATTCACTGTTGCTATACGTACCTTTGAGCAATACGTTACACGCGAACAAGATACGCGATTACGTCCACTTGAAGGCGAAATGATTTGGATGCCACTCAATCAAAAAATGTATAAGATCCAACACGTTGAACATGAAAGTGTATTCTATCAAACAGGTGCATTACAAGTATACGATATGAGATGCGAATTGGCTGAATACTCTGGTGAAACATTCGATACTGGCTATTATGAAATTGATAATTACTTTGGAGATATTGATACATCGGCAAACACGGTTACATCTCTTACATCATTACAAGGTGTTGACCCACTTGCTAATAACTTTGATTTTGAGGATCAAGCAGATGATATATTAGACTTCTCTGAAATGGACCCATTCAGCGAAAACATTTCTATACAGGATTAACAATATGGCAATCGCAAATTATTTTTATAATTCAACTACAAGAAAATACGTAGCGTTATTTGGAACACTGTTTAATCAGTTAAAGATCCAAAGACATGATAACGCTGGTGTTCTTAAAAAAGAAATGATTGTGCCATTAGCCTATGCACCATATCAAAAAATATTAGCAAGAGTAACTGCAGATCCTGATTTGATTAATAGTCGTCGTCCTGCAATGACGTTACCAAGAATGTCTTTTGAAATACAAAACATTTCATATGATCCACAGCGTAAGTTAACTACGACAGGTAAAATGATTAAACGTGGTAAATCAGAAACAGATGACGCTCGACCTTATGTATATAACCCTGTACCATATAATTTAGATTTTTCTTTATACATTATGACAAAGTATTCAGAAGATGCTACCAAAATCTTAGAACAAATTATACCATTCTTTACACCAGACTGGACTGTTGGCGCTAAGATGATACCAGATTTGGATCCCATTGATATACCTATTGTTTTAAATAGCGTAACAATCGAGGATCTTTATGAAGGTGCATTTGATGAAAGACAAATGGTTTTACATACACTTACCTTTACACTCAGAGGTTATTACTTTGGGCCAGAAAAAACTAAAAAGATTATTAAATTCGTTGACGTTGATATGTTCAATGGTACTGATACTAATTCGCCGTTCCTAGAAGGTATTGATATTCGTCCTGGGTTATCATCAGCAAATACTCCAATAACTGATGTAGGTGAAACGGCAACTGCTGTATCGGCTTTAACCACAGGATCAGTAAGTAGCATTTCGTTAACTAATGATGGTGAAAACTACAATGCAAATACGGTTGTTACTATCGGGGCACCTGATGTAGCAAACGCAGATATAACATCTACGATAACAAACGGGGCGGTATCTGATATAACGATCAATGATGGTGGAGGATACTTCAGTAATCTACCAACGGTGTCTGTAGGGCTCCCAGATAGCCCTATCACAACGGCTACCGCGACTGCTACATTAAGTGGCGACTCTGTTGCTAACGTATCTATATCAAATCCAGGCAATTTCTATACTAATCCAACGTTTTCAATAGCACCTCCACCAAACGTGGCTGCAGAGTTTAAGTTTGGTGATGATGCATTAGCTCATAGTAGTGAAACCGATGTTACGACTTTACATTCATTCTCTGGTTATTTTAATTCCAATACTGGATATAAAGTATCGTTTTGGATTTACCCAACCTCTTTCCCAGGTGGTAATAATCCAATGTCAGTACTCTTTGCGCCATTTACAAAAATATTCTTTACCGCTGATACAGGTAACGTTAGGTTCCAATATGGTGGTGCGCCAGTTGTTACTTCTGATACTAACTTAATTGTTAATCAATGGAACCACGTAGAGGTAGAGCATTATACAAATCTTATTCGTATTAATGTTAATGGTTTATATGGCACACAAGAAACGCGTGGTGCAGGTAACGTTGCATTCCCAGGACATACATATCGAGCTGGTGATGCTCAAGGTAATGAATCAGTATTTGATGGAGCTAACAGAAGTTTCCTTGGATATTTAGATAACGTAACTTGGGAAACAACCGGTGATATGCCTACTGCTTCTAGTGGTGATTCATATACGATCCCAACCACTGCAAGAACCGGTGATTTATTTACAAGTAACTTTGATAAGGATCTTCCTGTAGCCACAATCACTGCAACAGACGGCGAAGTAATTTCTATTGATGTTACTTCTGGTGGATCTGGGTATACTACAGCACCAGCTGTTACGATTGATGCGCCTGACGATACTCCGTCAACATTTGCTGCTTCATTAACACCGACATTAGTAAATGGAGTCATAGACTCAATTACAATAAATAGTCCAGGAAAGTTCTACGCGAACGCTCCTTCAATTAATGTATCTGCGCCAACATCGACTCAGGCAACTGCCATAGCAAATGTTGGTAATAACGGAGATATACAATCAATAACTATAACCGACGCAGGTTTAGGATATAGAAATCCACCTGCAGTAACTATATCGTCTCCAGACTTTGGATCAATTCCATACCAAGACATTGAGTTTGATGACAACTGGGGTATTATTAAAACCATAGTGAGTGAATAATATGAATGATAAAATAGCTGAAAATCTCGGATTGAGGCCACTTTCAGAAATCAGAGAAGAGGAACTGGCTGCTACGCCAGTTGAAGTTGTTGAAGAAATACTTCCAGCTATAGTAACTGACAATGAAGATGACGAAAATCTAAAGGATCTTGCAAAGGTTCGCGAAAACATTGAAGGTGTTATTGAAATCGGAAATGAAGCAGTAAGAGAAATGCTTGAGATTGCAAAACAGTCAGAACAACCAAGAGCATTCGAGGTTGTATCCACATTGATGAAAACGATGTTAGACGCCAATAAAGATTTTGCTGATGTTTCAACTAAAAAGAAATTTGCACAAGAAGAAATAAATGCACCTAAAGAGGCTGCGCAAACCAACACAGTAAATAATAACTTGATTGTATCCACCGCGGATTTATTAAAAATGTTGAAAGATACTGAAAATGGGTGACGGTTATTTAGGAAACCAACATCTTAAAAAGATTGGTGAAGAAATAGAATGGTCGCCTGACCTTTTACAAGAGTATATGAAATGTGCAAAGGATCCTATTTACTTTGCTAAGAATTATATTAAAATTGTACATGTTGATAAGGGATTAGTTCCATTTGAAATGTACGATTACCAAGAAAATATTACTCGAAAAATTACTGATAATAGACGTTTGGCTGTTTTGACGGCTCGGCAGTCTGGTAAAACAACCACTGCAATGGCTATTATTTTACATTACGTTTTATTTAATGAATTTAAAACAGTTGCTATCCTAGCTAATAAAGGTGATGCTGCCCGAGAAGTAATGGCTCGAGTCAAACTTGCATTTGAATCATTACCTAAATGGTTGCAACAAGGGGTTGAAGAATGGAACAAAGGAAACATTGCACTTGAAAATGGGTGTCAAGTTTTGGCTGGTACTACGTCGTCGAGTGCTATTCGTGGTAAGTCTGTTAATTTTCTATACCTTGATGAGGTTGCATTCATCGAAGGATACGACGAATTTTTCGCATCTGTTTATCCTACTATCTCGTCTGGCGAGTCAACAAAACTTTTAATGACTTCTACACCGAATGGATTAAACCATTTTTGGAAAACATGTACTGGTGCAAAAGAAGGCACAAACGGTTATGAATACGAAGAAGTTATGTGGCACGATGTTCCAGGTCGTGATGAAAAATGGCGTAAGGAAACAATCGAAGCATTAGACCACGACGAAGAAAAATTCAACCAAGAATATTGTTGTCAGTTCCTAGGTAGTTCTGGTACTCTTATTGCAGGTTGGAAACTAAAAGAGTTATTACATTCAGTACCAATAGGACAACAAGATGGTTTTTTACAATACGAAAAGCCAATAAAAGATCGTCAGTATTCTATGACAGTCGATGTTGCTCGTGGTAAAGGTTTGGACTATTCATGTTTTTCAGTAATTGATATTACAGAAATGCCATATAAACAAGTGGCAATGTTTAGAGATAACATGGTAGGACCAATTGATTTTGCATCAGTTGTTTTTAGAATAGGACAAGTATATAATACCGCTGCTGTTTTAATAGAGGTTAACGATATTGGAGAACAGGTTGCTGATGTTCTCTTAATGGATTATGGTTATGAAAATATATTATACACCACAAACAATGGAAGAGCTGGTAAAATACTTACTGGCGGTTTTGGTAAAAAAGTAGATAATGGAATAAGAACAACTAAAAACGTTAAGGCAGTTGGATGTAGCATGCTTAAAATGCTAATTGAGCAAAACCAACTTATTATACAAGATTATGATACTATACAAGAAATTAGCCGTTTTTCTAAAAAAGCAAACTCATATGAAGCAGAGTCAGGATTTCACGACGATTTGGTTATGAACCTTGTTCTGTTTGCATGGATGGTTGAACAAGCGTATTTTAAAGATATGACTGACATAAATACACTTGTTAAGTTACGAGAAAAGACAGAAGAACAAATTGAGGAAGAATTATTGCCTTTTGGCTTTGTTGATACTGGCGAAGATTTTTATTATGAAGATGACGGCTTAGTGCTGTAATTATATAGAATACCATTTTTTATAAATAAGAACAGTAAGAAATAGATAAAAAAACAAGATTAACGCGTTTTCAATACATAAAGGAGAAAAATATGGCTTTTTCCGTAAGTCCCTCTGTTATAGTTCGGGAAGTTGATGCTTCTCAGGCAGTACCAGCCATCTCAAATCCACCTGCTGCAATAGCTGGTGTATTTAGGTGGGGCCCGACTAACGAACCATTATTGCTATCATCAGAAAACCAACTCGTAGACCGTTTTGGCGCCCCTAATGATGACAATTACGAAACATTTTTTACAGCTGCTGATTACTTATCATATTCAAATGCACTGTATGTTGTTCGTGCAGACGATGGTTCAACCGAAGCTAACAGCACAACATTAGACATCACACTTGATGCAAACAACGACGTCGTTTCAGATGATAGTACCTACGGTGCTTTCGAAGCGAAGTATAAAGGTGAGCTTGGTAACTCACTAGAAGTTGCTTGGGTATCTTCAACCGGTTTCGAAAATCCATTCGTTGCGGTAGCAGGAATTCCAACAAATAAAATTTCAGACGTAACATTAGATCAGGTTATTAACTTTAACTCTTCTAACGTTCAATTTGAAACAGCTAATACACAAAACCTAATGGATTTAGCCGCAGGCGATGTATTAGAAATCGGTAACGAATCAATTGGTTACCAAGAAATGAGAGTTAGCTCATTCACAGAAACCGCAGTAACTGTTGAGGCCGTTGAAGGCGATGCGAATACTGAATTCCTTGCTCTATACTCATACGATATCGAGTTCTTTAACAAATACACATTAGCTGAAACAGACTTAGCTAAACTATCAATGAAAAAGAAATGGCAACATGGAGCAACATTCTCTAAAAAGCCAGACGCTAACCACATTCACGTAGCAGTGATTGATGCGGGAGGCGAAATTTCTGGTACTGCAGGATTTATACTAGAAAAATTCGAAAACATTTCAACAACAGAAGGTGCTGTTTCACCACAAGGTACTGCCAATTATTATGGTACAGTGATTGAAAACTTCTCCTCTTGGGTAAAAATTGCTAACAGCTCACCAATTGGTACTGCATCTACGGCAATTGCTAAATACGAAAGAATGGCTGGTGCAACATCACCGGTTACTGAAGAAACTGCAACATTAGGTCAATTAGGTTTAGCGTTAGATACTTTAAGAAGTGCCAATGAAATCGACATTGCTTTTGTACTTCAAGGTAAAGGCGATGATGCTGCAGTAAGAGCAAATTACATTGTTTCTAATATATGTGAAACAAGAAAAGATTGTGTTGCATTTATTTCACCATCTAAAGAAGCTGTTGTTGATGAGCTTAAAATGAATGCAAAACTTACCAATGCAATTGCATATCGTAATAAAATTCAAAACTCATCTTATTCATTCATTGACAGTGGATACAAATACCGATATGATAAGTACAATGACAAATATCGTTGGACTCCATTAAATGGTGACATGGCCGGATTGGCTGCTAGAGTTGAAGCATGGGAATCACCAGCTGGCTTTAGAAAAGGTATAATCAAAAATGTTGTTAAGTTAGCGTTTAACCCTAGCAAAGCAATGAGAGATTTATTGTATGGTTCAGACATCAACCCAGTTGTGTCACAGGTAGGACAAGGTATTGTACTATTTGGTGATAAAACAGGATTAGGTGTTTCATCTGCGTTTGATAGATTAAATGTTCGTAGGTTGTTTATCGCGGTTGAAAAATCAATTGCTACTGCAGCTCAAAGCTTCTTGTTTGAATTGAACGACGAATTCACTCAAACACAGTTTAGAAACATTGTAGATCCATTCTTACGTGATATCCAAGGAAGACGTGGTATTATTGATTACCGAGTAATCAGTGACTCAACCGTTAATACTCCTGAGGTAATTGACCAAAATAAATTCCGCGCAAGCATATTCATTAAACCAGCACGTTCTATTAACGTAATCGAATTAACATTCGTTGCAACTAGAACCGGTATTGAATTTGACGAAATTGTCGGTCAGTTAACTTAAATAAATAAGAATAGAAAATAGGAGAAACAAAAATGGCATTCAATATCAACCAGTTCAAATCAGAGCTCGTCGGTGGCGGTGCACGTCCTACCCTGTTCCAATGTCAAATCACTAACCCAATTGCTCCAGAAGCTGACATCAAAACTCCGTTTATGATACGCTCAGCAGGCATCCCAGAATCCATTGTGGGGCAATTTGTGGTACCTTACTTCGGCCGCCAGGTCAAGTATGCCGGTGATAGAACATTCGCAGATTGGTCCGTGACCGTAATCAACGATGAAGATTTCGCAGTACGAAATGCGATGGAAGCTTGGTCAAACGCGATTAACTCGCATGACTCAAATACCAGAGCATTACCACAAGACTACAAATCAACTGGGCAAATTACCCAGTTTAGTAAAGATGGTTCAATTCTTAGAACATACATCTTTGAAGGCATGCATCCAGTCAGTATTGACGGTATCCAAATGGATTGGGGACAAGCTGATACGATTGAGGAATTCAATGTAACATTCCAATATGACTTATGGCGTGTTGAGGGTAACACCGGCATTCCAACTACTTAAATAATGAGAAAGTGAATAAATGAAGATTTTTGGTTTTGATATTAAACGAGACACTGAAGAGGAGGGTTTTACACCTTCCTCTTTTGTTGAGCCTCAAAATGACGATGGAGCTATCACCGTTGGTAATGCAATGGGTGGCTTCTATAGTACACTATTGGATATGGAAGGAACTGCTAAAACTGAATCAGAATTGGTATCAAAATACCGAGGTTTAGCACACCAGCCAGAAATTGCACAAGCTGTTGACGAAGTAATCAATGAAGCAATTAGTGTAGATACAGATGATAAAGTTGTTGAAGTTCTTTTGGACGATACAGATTTACCAGACAAAGTTAAGAAAATAGTTATAGAAGAATTTGATAGCATATTATCATTATTAGATTTTTCTACAACAGCATACGAAACGTTTCAAAAATTCTACGTTGATGGTCGATTAAACTATCACGTTATTATTGATCCAGAAAATATCCCAGAAGGGATTAAAGAATTACGATATGTAGATCCACGTAAATTAAAACTTATTCGTGAAGTTGATAAACGCGAAAAGGATCCACATTCAGGTATCCCAGTTAAAAAAGTAAAATCAGAATATTATATGTATTCTGAAACAGGTTTTGGCTCAAATAAAACTAGTAATTCTTCTGGTGGTACTACCCAAGGATATAAGATTGCTAAAGACTCTATTGCTAGAGTTACTTCAGGCGTAATGAACGAAAACAATTCATTAGTATTATCTTATTTACATCCTTCAATTAAACCGCTAAATCAGTTAAGGATGTTGGAAGATGCGACAGTTATTTACACTATTACACGAGCTCCTGAAAGACGAGTGTTCTACATTGACGTTGGCAACTTACCTAAATCAAAAGCTGAGCAGTATATAAGAGATATGATGGTTCGTCATAAGAACAAACTACAATATGACTCATCTACTGGAGAAATCAATGATGCTCGTAAAATGATGACTATGACCGAAGACTTTTGGTTCCCACGACGTGGTGGTGAGCGTACAACAGAAGTTGACACTATGCCAGGAGGTAATGCTTCTGGATTAACAGATGATACTAACATGCAATACTTCCAACGTAAATTATACAAATCGTTAAAGGTTCCGCTATCGCGTTTAGAGCCAGAGACAATGTATTCGTTTGGTCGTGTTTCAGAAATTACTCGTGATGAATTAAAATTTAGTAAATTCATTAAAAGATTAAGAGCGCGTTTTACGGCTATCTTTACATCATTACTTGAAAAACAATTAGTGCTTAAAGGTATCTTAACGCCAGAAGAATTTAAAGAAATCAAAAACGCTATTCGTTATGATTTTGTACAAGATAACTATTTCCAAGAGCTTAAAGAAGCTGAAATTACTCGTGAAAGACTCAGTACTCTACGTGAAGTTGAAGAACATGTCGGCACATATTATTCCAGAGAATGGGTATTGCGCAGCGTTCTTCGTATGTCAGAAGAAGAAATGAAGGACATGAAGGATCAAATTCAAGCTGAAGCCAAGGAAAATCCTCCAGAAGAGGCAGAAGAATAAAATGAGAACAACAAATTCATATAAATATATACAAACAAAAAATTAGGAGTTAAGTTATGAAAACTTTCAAAAATATACTTAGCGAAGTTGCTCAACCGAAGTCTTCGGAAGAAAAAGCTTTCAAAGACCAGCATAACCAAAAGGTTGCGCCTCATCCTGTAGCACCTGATAGTCAATTCAGTGGTGATATTGGAAAGCCAAAAGCTGCACGTCCTGCTGACCAAGAAGACGATGAGGGTAATTACGATCAAGCTTATGGTGATAAACCAGATCAAGAGCCTGTATTACGTAAAGGTCGTAAGTTCAGTCAATTTAGAGCAAACGAATCAAAAGAAATGGCTACACAGGCTGCACTTGATAAAGCCACTGCTGCATCAAAAGAAGGCAAGAAAAAAGTTACTCTAGCCAAGGCTCCTTGGGATACAAAAGAAGAAGTTACTGAAAAGGTTTCAGAAATAGCATTCGGTAAATGGAACGAAGCTTTAAAGGGTGGACAGAAAAAACTTGACCATAACAAAAACGGGAAAATTGACGGACACGACTTCGCAATTATGCGTGCGCGAAAAAAGTCAAATGAGGAAGTTGAAGTAGTTGAAACGACTTCCTCTGCAATGAGACATATGGTTACTCAAACAGGACCAGATGGTAAAACTCGTACAGTTATGAAAAAGCTTAGATCTGATAGAACTGACGATCGCGGCCAAGATGTTATTAGAACAAACGAAGCTTCAATGGACAATATGTGCTGCAAAGACTGTGGAGATATGTTCGGTAAACCGACCAAAGGTAATGCATGTAAAAACGATTGTAATGATCCTAACCAGTCTTGCTGGGTTAATAAAGAATCTTATAACGAAGCATTTCAAGATGGTAAAACACACAAAATTAGTAAAGTGTATACCAACAACGCTGAAACTCGTCAAAGCAGCTATCCTCGTTATGGGCGCGACGGTGTTACCAACCCATTATATAAAGTACATAAAAAAGGTCACTACCCTGATGACGGAGTTGGTAAAGATTTTAAAACTAGAGAAGATGCTGAAAAACATTTAAACTCTGTTAATAAAGATATTCCTGTGGTAGGCCACTGGAGAGGAGACGTACCTCCTGGCCATAATATTAACGATTATAAGAAAAATAAATCGGAAGCAAAAATTAACCGAGCTGTGAGAAAACTTGTCGGTGAAAGCTTTACTGAAGTGTTAGACGAAGCTATTAGAATGGGTAATTTAAGATTAAAAAATGGTAAAAACGCAAAGGTGTCCAAACAAGATGCTAAACTTTTGAATGACTTTTATAAAAACCTTAACGCTAAAAACCGTAGAGATATGGAAAAGGTAATGATGAAAGACGAAGCAGGGTTTAAAGAGATCGTTGGATTTGCTCGTGAAGCGTTATAAATAGAAAAAACAAAGGATCTAAGATATGAGATTAATAACAGAAGTTGTAGAAGAATGCGCTGTTGCTGTAGAATTAAACGAAGAAACGGGTAAGAAAACTCATTTCATCGAAGGTATCTTTATGCAAGGTGATATTAAGAATCGCAACGGAAGAATTTATCCGTCGCAGATTTTAGAAAAAGAAATGGTCAGATACAATACTGACTTTGTAGAAACAAAGCGAGCGCTAGGCGAATTGGGTCACCCAGACGGACCTACAATCAATGGCGATCGTGTGTCTCATCTTATTACAGAGATGAAACGAGAGGGATCAAACTTTACTGGTAAAGCCAAAATTCTTGGTACACCAATGGGTGAGATAGTCAAAACATTTATGGACGAGGGTGTTAAGATCGGTGTATCTACCCGCGGATTAGGTTCAGTTAAAGCAACGAGAGATGGAATTATGGAAGTACAAAATGACTTTCACTTAGCCACTGTCGACATCGTAACTGACCCATCTGGACCACAGTGTTTTGTGAATGGTATTATGGAAAATGCTGAATACTATTACGATATAGCCTCAGGTAACTGGATTGCTCAGGAACCTATTGAACAGGTTATTGAAGAAATACAACAAGTAGTAGAAAAGCAAATCAGACGAGTTGTCACTAAAATTGATGAAGGCACCGCGTCTGAATTATTCGAGCGTTTTGTGAACTCACTTAGAAAAGCTGAAAAATAATATTATTATAAATAATACTTAGATAAAAAGTATCTAATAAAAGGAGTAGAACATATGTCAAATGACTTAGACGAAAAGTTCGTCGAAAAATCTGGCGGAGCAGGCGTACCTGCCGCAGAAGTTATGGATCCTGCGACACCAGCAGGCGGCGTACATAAAAAGAAGAAAGCTGATGTAAACAAAAAGGTTGATCCAACAGCCGATAAAGTTGCAGCAGCACCAATGCAAGCGGAAGAATCAGAAGTAGAAACTGATGAAATCGTAGAAGAAGTAATTGAAGTAGCGGAGTCAATCGCGACTATTTTCGAAGGCATGGATTTGTCGGAAGAATTTACAGCTAAAGCAACTATGGTATTCGAAGCTGCGGTTAACGAAGCGGCAACAGCAAAAGCTGATGCAGTTATCGTTGAGAAAACAGAAGTTTTAGAAGCATCAATGCAAACTGCACTTGATGAATCAGTTGAACAGATGTTAGAAAACCTTGACTCATATCTTGACTACGTTGTAGAAGAGTGGATGTCAGAAAACGAAATTGCTATTGAAGCTGGTATTAAGGTAGAAATGGCGGAGTCGTTAATGGATGGTCTTAAAGGCCTATTCGAAGAGCACAACATTGATGTTGATGAGGAAACTCTAGACGTTGTTGCTGGCTTGGAAGAAGAAATTGAAACATTAAGAGCAGACGCTAATAAGGCGATTGTTGAGAATGTTGAGCTTAAAAAAGCTGCTGATGCTCAAACTGCATCAGGCGTTTTTGCTGAAATGACTGAAGGTCTTACACTTGTAGAACAAGAAAGATTTAAAGTACTATCAGAAAAGCTTGCTTTCGATGATGTTGACAGCTACAAAGCAGACCTTGCGACACTAAAGGAATCGTTCTTCAAAAAAGCGAAACCAGTAGTTGAGGAAGTAACTGAAGAAGAAGCAATTATCACAGAAGACACAGAAGTGAAACAACCACTTTCTGAGCACTCAACGATCAATGCTCTTTCAGCGTATTTGAACCGTAACTAAGTAACCCAATGAAAAACATAACTTTTATAAATATATCCAGAATAAATCAACAAGGAGATAGAATCTAATGACTCAGTCAAACTATCAAGCATTAGTTGAAAAATGGGGTCCAATCTTGGAGCATTCCTCTTTTTCTGCTATTACAGACAACCACAAGAAAAGCGTAACAGCTACTATTCTTGAAAACACAGAAAAAGCTTTAGCAGAGTCAGGCGACTTATCTGCTAACATGACAGGCTTACTTTCTGAAACAGCTGCAAACGATGTAGGCACAGGCGGTTTCGCTTCTACTTCTGCTGCAGGCGGTCCAACAGCTGGTTACGACCCAGTACTTATTTCTTTAGTACGTCGTGCGATGCCAAACTTGATCGCATACGATATTGCTGGCGTTCAGCCAATGACAGGTCCAACAGGACTTATCTTTGCAATGCGTTCAACACATACTAACCAAACAGCTGCAAACGAAGTATTCTACAACGAAGCTGATACTTCATTCTCTGGTGCAGGAACTCACTCTTCAAATGCTCCAGGTCAAGCATCTGTAACAACAGGTACTGGTATGGATACAGCAGCTGCTGAAGCACTTGGTTCAACAGGTGATGCATTCGCTGAAATGGCTTTCTCAATCGAAAAAGTTACAGTAGCAGCTAAGTCAAGAGCTTTAAAAGCTGAATACACAACAGAGCTTGCTCAGGATCTTAAAGCCGTACACGGTCTAGATGCTGAAACAGAACTAGCGAACATCTTACAGTCTGAAATCCTAGTGGAAATCAACCGTGAATTAGTTCGTACAATCTACACAAACGCGGTTGTTGGTGCAGCTGCAACAGCTACTCCAGGCACATTCGACTTAGATGTTGATGCTAACGGTCGTTGGTCAGTAGAGAAGTTCAAAGGTCTTATGTTCCAAATCGAGCAAGAAGCTAACGCGATTGCTAAAGGAACAAGACGTGGGAAAGGTAACATGGTTATCTGTTCATCTGATGTTGCTTCAGCACTTCAAATGGCGGGTGTACTAGATTATACTCCAGCTCTTAACTCTAACTCATTGAACGTTGACGACACAGGCAATACATTCGCTGGTGTTCTTAACGGACGTTATAAAGTGTATATCGACCCATATGCAGGCGCTAACTACATGGTAGTAGGATATAAAGGTTCATCATCATTCGATGCTGGTCTATTCTATTGCCCATATGTGCCGTTACAAATGGTTCGTGCAGTTGGTGAGAATTCTTTCCAACCAAAAATCGGCTTTAAGACACGTTACGGCATGGTATCAAACCCATTCGCTAAAGGCGCAACTCAAGGAACACCTCCTGGAGAACTTGAAGCAGACACAAACGTTTACTACCGTCGTGTATTAGTCAACAACTTGTTCTAAATATAAGATATCGGTTAACGATACTAACTGGGGAAGCTTTCGGGCTTCCCTTTTTTATGCAAGATAGTCTGGGAGATATGACGCTTTAGATAGGAAGTCTTCATATGACTTTTCAACTCTATCTTGTTTGTAGAATAACCATCTGTGTATTCTCTGCCATATACTTTTCTCTACCATTGGATAACCAAATGAAAACACTATACATTCATAATGAGTATAGTTACGATTGGTTTGTATATTCCAAAATTTAGTCAGTTCTAAATCAGTATATGGTTTATTTCTACGTCTTTGTTGTGGTGCTTCGTTATATTTTTGGTCGTCATAAACAATGTGTAACGTTATACCACCTTCGGACCACCAAGGTATTTCATGGCACGGTCTTTCAACACTGTTTATCGCATTATCATACCAATGAATACCACAATTAAGTTTATCCACTGATTCAATAAATTCTTTCTTTTGTTCTTTATTATTGAATACTACTCCAATATATCTGTGCTTTGAGTCGTCATGCCCTTGGCAACTAGTAAACGTTAAATAACCTTTCGCGTGCAAAGCAAGTACACCCTCCTTCACACGCGGTTCTAGGTTTTGTTCAATAATATCAGAATATTGGCTTACGAAAGTACTAACGTAATTACCATCTTCATCTTGGAAACAATAAGTTCGTCCGTCGATTAAATGATCGTTACCTTTAACAAACATCGCATAACGATGTCCGTCTTCAGCTGAATTGAGTTGTGGCTCATTTGATTCCTGCTGTTGATAATAAGGTACTGTAATTTCGTATTGAGGCCGCATTACATTCCTAACGCATCCATGTATAATTCAGTCATAGCGTTTTCATTGTCAACATCGTCACGGTTACGTTTACGAATTGATACAATTTTGCGAATGATTTTTGCTTCATACCCGCGGCCTTTTGCTTCAGACATTACATCTTTTATTTGGTCAGAAACCCCTGTCTTTTCCTCTTCCAAGGTTTCAATTCTTTCAATAAACGCACGTAATTCGTCCGCTGTTACACTTGCTGTGTCACTCATCATATAGTCTCCTGCTGTTGTAAATTTTAAATCCATTAGTCTTCTCTTTTACCTACTCCCCAGTCAATAACAACTGGAAAACGTGGAATGCCGTCAGGTGTTGGTGAAAAATATCGTAATGTACACCAATCTGGGTTTGGTCCATTTTCAAATAGATCCTTTAATACCTTTTGAGTACCACGGACACCTGCACCAAATTCTTGGCCGTTTTCTGTTTGCATAACAAATCTTTTGATATGTCCAGCCCAATTACCTTTTCCTTCCTCAACTTTAATTACGTCATATTCGTCAGTAAGGAATTCTTTTCTTTTAATTAGAAATTTAGAACGTTTATTCATTTGGTATACATCATCAATTCGTATCATTTGGCCTTCAAAACCATCTTCAAGGTATGCGCCATAAATATCGTCCATCATATTTTGATTGTAAATTTGTTGAGTTTCAACGAGTATAACTGAATTGGTAAACTTAGGAATACCTTCAGCTTGTTCAGTAATCCAATCCATACGTTCAGAAAATACACCAGTATGACTGATAACATCATATACATGATACTCTACTAATCTTGCTGAGTCTTTTATATCCCAAGGTTCTGGTTTTGTTTTACGAACTAAAGAAGTAATCTTATTAAAGTTTTCACGTAATTCGTGGTTATATAACTCACCATCCAAAATAGCGTCAGGATGCTTTTCAAAAAATGATTTTAATTCATCATTAATATGTGGTACACTTATAAGTTCTTTACCTGCTCGAGTCCATAACCCATCAGATTTTGCAATACAACGAATACCATCTAGCTTTGGCTGCGTGTAATATGTTTTATTTTCAAAATCATATTTAGCATCTTCATGTTTAGAAGCAAGCATCGGTTTAATTTTATCGTAAGTATCAACTTTATTAATATCGTTAAAATAACCACGATCCGATTTCTTTTTAGCATCTGCTGTTATTTCAGCCAATGCTTGTTCATGTAACGATGTTTCGTTTACTTTGCCGATATTCTTTTGTTCAACTTCTCGCCAACCTGACTCTACAAGTTTTCCATCATTTAGACCTGTCACGGCACGTTTATAATACTTACCATTTTCTTGGCCAACTTCGCCACGATAAAATCTAATCTTTCCTTTAGAGTCGCGTTTATAAAGTTCTTCTGTTGTATTAACTATTTCCATTATATAATCCTTCGTTGTTAGAATCAATATATACCATTATATCAAAAATGTCAACTAGAGTTTTCCATCTTCACGCATTTGTTTACGTATTTTAGTTGCAGATATGTCATGTATATCTTTTCCTAAATCATGTTCAGTAAACGTATATCCAACACCACGACCATAACTAATATCCACGATATTAGGAACCTCTAGTATAAGATATTGGTTTCCATTATAAAAACCATGTGGTGCTAATCCTTTTTCAATATTAGCAATTACATCAATAATACCAAAAGGGTTATCGTCTTGTGCTACAGTACGACCAGCACCAGCATCACCGTCAAAGTTAAATACATCACGTATCATAATGACAACTTGACCTGTAACAGAGTGAGCTCGTTTAAATAGCTCTGTATGTCCATCATGCCATGGCTGCCATCTTCCCAACATCTGTACTGTTGGCTTCTTATAATCAAACATTGTTAATCCTTATATGTCTTTCAATAGCATCAGCTAAAGCTTCATCTGTGTTATCAAACCATTTCTCTACATGGTAGTCTACTTTTTCAGGTGTTTCAAACATATCGTTTGTATCTTCAAATCTACCTCGGGAAATAGTATCCATCCAAACCGTATAGTCAGCATCATAGATTGCCCTCGTAACTTCAGTCGGACAAACAAAATCGCATATAACAGTACGATCGTGATACTTTTCATTGTTTGCAATAGACGCCATTCGATGCGCTTGGCGATACCTAGCAGCTTCTGAAAACTCCCAGTCATTAGCCATTCGGCGTATTTCGTCTGCATTGAACCAAGCGCATTCTAGTCTTTTTTGTAATCGTTCGGCAAGCCAAGTTTTACCAGAACCTGGCAAGCCAAATATTAAAATCTTCATTTATTATTCCTTGTCTCCGAGATTAATGTTAGACTCTGTAACTAATAATGAGCTAACCACTACAAATATATATAAAGAAACAATGCCGGCAAAAAACTGATAACCAGCTTGCCATATTAAGTATGTTGATAGTGCCATAACTGCGTTATGTAGAAATTTCCAATTAACAGGAACGTGGTCAGCGTATGATAATTCAACATCCCATGCAGGACTAAGAACTAAAACGCTTACTTTAACATATTGAAAAAGCGCGTATGCGATAGGTAGTGCGCTAAGAATTAAATAATAACTGTCGCCGGTATATTGGTAACCACCTATTCCGGCAAGGTGAAAGGCAATGTAAAGTATTGTGTAGTTCATTTGTTATATTCCACGAATAATTATTAAAGGATCTAATATAATGAGGAATAGCCCTAAGGCTAATCCCCATGCGATAATTTGTTTTGGTTTAAGCATCAGCCATATCTAACGCGGTAGTCAATGCATCAACCTTACGCTTTGCGTTTCCACCAAACCATGCTGACGCCATACGAGAGTCAGCTGAACGACCTAAGTTATGGTCAGTCATATATGTAACAGCATTATAAGCATTCCACCAAGTTCCAGGCGCATATTCATATCCTGGTTGGTTTTCAACTAAAGACATTGCTTCTTTAGCATTACGAGCCAAAGTTTCTTTTTCTTTTGTTGATTTTCCAAATACAACGCCAAAAAACTCTGTAAGTTTTTCATCAGTGTAACGTTTTGAACCAAGGAATTCCGCGGCTTTTTTGAATTCGTCAATTTTATTGTGACCAATACCAAGGATTTCTTTTACACTATCTGGGTTGAATACCGAACGGTGACTTACACGTACTGATGGCTGATTTTTTTCGTTCAAAGCTACGGCTAATGTATTATTACATACAACACGTTCCATAACGAACTTAATGTCAATGGATTTACCATAAACGTGTGGATTAGAAAATAGTAGGTAACCTTTTACCTCATCTCCACCAAATAATTCAAATCCATCTCGTACATCGGCTAATGCCCATACCAAACGCCCATCTTTAAGAGAACCTGCGGTATCCATTTGCATATCACCATTTGATACGAATTCAGTAAAGAAGTCAAAAGCGTCGGCATTTTGAACTGGGTTCCAATTTTTACCTACATTTGTTAATACTTTTCCATCAGTTGAACGAATAAGTGTTTTCGTTCCTGTAGCAATATTTTCACCTTTCCATGGTGCAAAACATTCTACTTCTTCAACCGACCAATCAAGTCCTGCTGCTTTCATCATTTCTTGTGGTGTCATATCATCTGATACCGGTGTACCAAGACCGTGCCAAGGTAGACCTTTACTTTCACGGTATGCCATTTGAGCTTGTCCGTTAACCATTTCCAATTCATGTGCCATATTGTATTCCTTTATATTATAGCTAATTTAGTTTTGTTATTGATTCTAATATAACATATAAATGATGTAATGTCAATAGTTAATTTGATTTAATTTCAAATTAATGTACGGTATTATTTGGCATTGGTAATGAGTCAATCATTTCTGTACCATGGTCTCCATAACCAGATTTGCATATATCGTATATTGAAACATAATCTGTATCAGAATAAGATTCAATTTCAGCCACAAAAGAATGTTTTAAATGTGGTCTAATATATTTGTGCATGTACTCAAAGGCATCTTTACGTTTCTTCCACGAAACCGCCTGAGTTAATTCTAAAAAGTTATGAGCAGAGAAAAGCATACCAATTCCCTCGTGTTGCATATGTTCACGAGTTCCTAAAAATACGCCTTCGTTTGGATCAATGATTATGTACTTCAAGTGGATACCCTTTAAACCCTTCCCACCAATATGGTTCTACTCTACCTTTTTGCCACACAGCAAACTCTTTGGCTGCATGGTAATAATTACGATATGCTTGTACCGGATCGCCTTCAACTTTACATTCTGGATAATGGTTCATAGCTTGAGGAAACTCAGTAAGACCTATGTCAGGAATGTTTGTAGGTGGCGTGGAAAGAATATCCTTTAGCTTATTTATAGTCATATGACTCTTCTTATATCGTAACTGAAATTCATCTGATAAACCTAGAAGATGTTCGTAATGCCATATGTAATTAGCTTTGGATGCCATTGTCCATACTGTGCAAGGGTGAGCATGATGAACAGCTTTGTATAAAATTTCTTCCATATTACCACTGTTATGGACATAGTATTTTACCATACGTTTACCTGATTTGGATAAGCGTTTTTCCATATAACCGTCAAGCATACGATGCGCGGTTGATAGCATTTGACCTGCTTCAACGATCATTTTTGAGCAATGTTTGTCACACATCATCTGAGCCGCTTCGCGCGGCTCTTCTGATAATACAAATATATTCATATCACCTTCCCATTAGTTTTTTCATTTTAGCAATTGACTCACCCATTAGTTTGTCATGCCATTCAGGATTTTTGTTGGCAAGGATCGCGTGAGGAGTCATACCAAACATGTAAGCATTTGCGTAATCTTCAACTGTGTGATTAGCAATAAGTTCTTTAAGAAACTTAGCTTTTGTAATTGGTCCTTTATGTTTGAACCGAGCGATAAAAAGGTCTTTACCTTTACCAACGTTTGAAGGATGGATACGTGGTTCTGCTTCCCATACTGGTCGACCTTCATAGTCACCTTGGTATGTTAAGTATCCACCGTGGTAGCTGAATTTTGTTTTATCGAATTTTGTCATAATATAGTTTCCTTATTTGTTGATTCTAATATAACCGATTCGACATCAAATGTCAATAGTTAATTTGATTTAATTTCAAATTATTTCCAAGAAGCTTCAAGTAATTCAAATTCTGACAACATATCCTTTTTCTCTATTAAGAGTTTTTCCAAACTCCAAAGGGCAGCAAATTTTTCATCAGCTGCCCCTTCATTAAATGCAATTAACGCATTTTCAATAATTTTAATATCGTGTGCTACTTCAACCATAATGATTCTCCTTTAATTTAGAATCAATATATCACACTTTGTAGTAAATGTCAATAGTTAAACTACACGTGGCTCCTGTGGTTCTTTAAAGTGAATTGAAATCATATCCAATACATCGTGGTATTTTGCCATCTCAAGCATCTCACCTTCCATTGCTTCAAACACGTCAGGATGTTCGCCAATACCTGCAGGGTTTGCAAGATATACTTCAACATTCATTTTATGTTTATCAATGTGACCTTGCGCATGTGAACGCATTGCTTCAATCATTTTATTTCTATCAATCATATTAAATTCCTTTTTGCTTTTTATATTCTTTACGTACCTTTAAGAAGTGTTCTAAATAATCATACGTGTTTACTTTAAAAACTTGAGGCTCTGAACCATCCACGGTAATCAGAATCACGCCTTGTTTAATTGGTATGCCAGTTCGTTCATAAAACGCTGCAGCATAGAAAGATGCTTGGATAAAATAACTCGTAATCCATTCTTCCTTTTTTGGTTTGCGAGAGGTTTTAAAATCAACGATAGATAGTTGACCATCAAACTCTGCAATACAATCTACTTGTCCCGCACATTTAAGGCGATCACTATATAGAAATTCTTCTTGGAACCAAACATTATCTAAACGTTCGTCCAAAATTGTTTTAAGATCGTTAAATGAAGCAATATTTGCAGGCATAGCACCTTTGGACCATCCTTCAACATTGTCAATATAATCTTCTGCTAGTTTATGGACCGCAGTCCCTCGTGTGGCAGCTTGAGTAGAAATTCTATTCGCCTCTGCCTCACCGACACGTTTACGCCAGTCAATAATACCTTGCTTACTTAATATTCCAAGCACAGTAGTTATTGATGGATATGCTGCTCCATCTGGTGTAAAATATCTTCTACCTGCTTCGGTAGTTTTTCGTGTTAATTTTGGGAGCACTACATCGTGCTCTACATGATTAAACATAATATAAACCTCAAGTTAATTTGATTCTATAATAACATAGAATCAATCAAATGTCAACTGTTTTATGCAGCGTCCATTGCTGTTTGGTATAAAGTCTTCACTGCGTCTGTCCAAACTGCATTGCATATTGCTTGTACTTCAGTTGACTCACCTGAGATGTCTGTGTCTGCCCATACAGTATTCCCAGTTTTAATTGAACATGTTAATACGTGACGATGGTAACTTGATGATAGCTCAACTGATGTTGCATCACCATTGTCGTCAACTCCAGTTTCTATAACTGACGTTCTAGTTCTTACTTGCACATGCTTGTAATCTCCAACGACTTCAATTTTATCTTCTGCTACTACTTTTGTTAATGCCATTATGGCCTCCTTTGTTTATCGTGGCTTTGCCACCTGTCCGACCCAATCTCTGAAAGGGTTATGCTGCTGTTTTGTATGTAATAAATCCAGACATAAATCCTGTTACATAATCTACTCCCAATGCTGAACTATTATCATTAAGAAAGAAAATAGCTCCGGCCCAATAAAAATCACGTGCTGCAGATAAAACAGTTCTTGTTCCAAGTGATCCTACAAATTGTAAGTTAGCATTGTATGCAGAGGGAGTAAAAGGTAGTCCAGTTAATTGGTTATATCCACTTCCTTGTGCAGAAATTGACTGAAGATTTAATGTAAAAGACGCAACTACAAGATTACCAATTTTTTCATATGTTCCATATTGGTATCCGTTATAAGAATAATTTGAACCTGTTCTACTAAGTGCTGGAGTCCATGTGCCAGTTTCTACATCGTCTAGCTTATGATCCGCATCAGTTCCACCGAGGTATACACCACCTGATAGGTAGAGGTCTTTCCATAAAGTACCATTATTACCAAGAGATACTGTACCACTAGACGATACTCCACCAGACATAGGGATTACAGTATTAGTACCCATATATAAACCACCATGATCTGCAACCGAACCTGATACTGTTAGGTTGTCTCCACTATCAACCCCAATACTACCTATAGTACTGCCACCTTTCTTAAACATAGCAATATCACCATCAGAATTCATTCTGTTTAAAGCCAATACTTCAGACGCATTAGTACCAGCAGCGATTAAGCCACTATTCCATAATGCCGCGCCATAATCTCCTGTTGTTGCATTTACAGGTCCATTATAAGTAGTAGTACCAACCATTACATTTTCTGATGCGTCAATCGTCATAGCAGTTGCATTACCATTATCGTCAATACTTGAAGTTGAAGCAGATAGACCTTGCAAACCTTGAACGGCTTGTAAACCTTGAACACCTTGAAATGCTGTCGGACCTTGGATACCTTGAGTGCCAGCTTCAGAAACACCTTGAACACCTTGTGTACCTTGATTACCAGCTATACCTTGGAAACCACCTGCACCGTCTGAACCTGCATCACCAGTATCACCAATTGGTCCTCTTACACCCTGAACACCTTGAATACCTGCTGGTCCGGATCCACCATCGTCACCTTGTTCACCAACAAATCCTTGTATACCTTGAGGTCCTTGTACACCAATAGCACCTGGTCCACCAAAGCCTTGTATACCTTGGAATGCGGTTGGACCTTGAAAT
>Ga0181400_1000194_pt1 | contig 25082 bp, 16 predicted proteins | sample 23SPOviralmetaG_FD_130129 | JGI IMG/M metagenome (GOLD analysis project Ga0181400, IMG submission 130129) | Marine viral communities from the oligotrophic San Pedro Time Series (SPOT) site, San Pedro Channel, CA, USA - 23 SPOT_SRF_2011-06-22 | ecosystem: Environmental > Aquatic > Marine > Strait...
AGATCCGGTACCATCAACACGAATATCGCCTTGTATGTATGTAGAACCCGTTGTAATTGTATCACCAAATACGTTTAAGCTACCTGTTATGAGCACATCTTTTGATGCGCTTAAATATGTGTCTCCTTCAAACCAATCTGTGTCTGCTCCACCACCTGCTGCTTCTATCATTAAAAGATAAGGGGGAGTTCCTGTAACACCATACAATCCTGCACCTTGACCCGCTAGCCAACCACTTTGTAATAATATATCTCCACCATCAGTTCTTTCTAAAGTTAAATACTTTTCTACGGGTGGGGGAGTAATAGTTCCTGTTGGTAAACCTGTACCTGAGGAGTTACCAAGTATATTAACGGCAAAAGCATCAGCTGTGAGATTAGTTAATGTTAAATTACCTCCAGTAGTTTCTTCTATAGATAAAGTTGTTGAGTTAACTTTTGTAACAGTAATACTAGCACCTGCGGTTGATGCTGCTGTTTCAATATCAGTTTTAATTTGGTCAATAGTAGCAATTGGATAACCACCATATAAATCTGAATCTGCTGTTACTGGGTGAATTTCAAAATCAACACTACTAGCAGTAATTGCAAACTTACCTGGGGCGTTTGGATAATTTCCAGCTCCTCCTGTACCTGCGTCTAAATATACTGCAACTTGAGAATCTCCTAAAGAACCACCATTACCTGCAGTAGCAATAGCATTTCCTCCTCCTGATTCATCAATACCTGCTGTTACATGAGTAGTTGAGGTTGAATTATTAATTTCACTTACTATTTGAGATAGAGTTAATGTGCTACCACCTGTATCTTGTGGGATTACTTCTATCCCATTAATTCTTAAATTATAGGAAGTTTCATCAAAAGTAGTATTATCTACACTACCAGTAATGGATACTCCTATGGCATTAGTTAATTGGAAAAATTTAGGGTCACCATATTCACTACTTGTAGAATAATTTCCACTTCCACTTAAATACCAAGTAGACCCTATTTCACCATCTATTAATTTTTCTGGGGTAGTAAAATTAGTAATAATTTTATTTAAAGGACGTACATTAACATTATTACCACCATATAAATCCGAAACAACACCAATTACGGTATCTCCATCTTCAGCAGGGATTAATCTATAAGGGGTAACTGGGGATCCTTCTATTGAACTAGTAACTGTTACTAAATCACCTAATTCTATATTACTTGTGATATCTGGGTAGAAAGTAAACCTTTGAAAAGGTTCGGTAATTTGAAAGTAAGACTGTATATTGTTTAAGGCATTAATAGATGTAACAGTAGCAGTTTGGGTAGAAGGAAATAAAGGTTGAGAATTATCATTAACTTCAAATATGTAAATACTACTTCCAGCTGATAAAGTATTATTTCTATCTCGCCTTTGACGAGAAATAGTCATCCCTTTATCCTCAACAGTACATGATATAGAATTACTTGTTTTTTCAGTAATTTCTGTAATTTGAAGAACTTTATTACCTGAATCAGATGATACCCAGTCTCCAACTTTGATATCTAAACCATTATAAACACCTCCTAAGTTAAGGGTGTTAGCACTTCTTACATTAGAATCTCCTAATTCTTGATCACTTATGTTATTAATAACTAAGTCATAAGAAATATATTCATCACTACCGTTTGGTCCTAAACCTGTATTGTCATTAATACCATATTTATCTTTATTAGTAAAGGTACCTACTTGGCCCTGTAAAAACAAGATGGGTAATTCCGGATTATATTCTGCCATTTGTAATTTTTTTTATTGTAATTTCGAATTTAAACGATAGATGTTTTATTATAAATATTAAAAAAAAGCCCCTCAAATGAGGGGCTATTAAATGAATATTATTATTTTTTATGCAAAATTAAATAATAAATATATGTGACAATTTGTTGCAAAGGGACCTGCTGTAATAGCTGATAAGCCCATGTTAGCAGGATTTAAATTAAGTGTTATAAGTGCATTACTAAAGTTACCTTTATCAAATACATCTGTAAAGGCAAACCTACCTACCTTTGTTTTATTGGGGGCATTACCTATCATATAACCATCACCTGGATTATATACTCCTACTCTATATGCTCCTGCATTTGCAGTCCCTGTTACAGGATCACTTGCTGCTGCACTATAACCATACCATAGAATACTAGAAGGTGCATAATCTTCAGTTGGGAAATCAAATCGTACATCTTGAACATTGTTTACAGTTGTATTAACAGTGTCAGTAGTAAAGCTTCCGGAAGTTATTTGGGTTATATTATACTCTGAAGGAGTTGCTAAATTATTAGCGTTATCATAATCAATTCTTACAGCATAAACTTTACTATTTGATGTACCTCCACCACCACCAGAGATTGTTACATCTGCAACACCACCATTATTGGCTACGGTTGCTCCTGATACAAAGTTTATTTCTGATGCACCTATAACTACAGGAGTTCCTGCTTGGGCTACGTCAAGTGATGATACACCTGATGTACCTGATGAACCACTTGTACCTGAAGTACCTGATGTTCCATTTTCACCTGAAGTTCCTGAAGTTCCTGAATTACCTGATGTTCCTGATGTTCCTTCAACTGATACACCTGAAGTTCCTGATGAACCACTTGTACCTGAAGTACCTAATGAAACACCTGAAGTACCTGAGGATCCTGATGTACCTGAGGTTCCATCTTCTCCTGAAGTTCCTGAAGTTCCGCTTTCACCTGAAGTTCCAGATGAACCGCTTGTACCTGAAGTACCTAATGAAACACCTGATGTACCCGAAGATCCTGATGTACCGGATGTACCGGATGTACCGGATGTGCCATCTTCTCCTGAGGTTCCTGATGAACCTGAAGTACCTGATGTTCCTTCAAATGATACACCTGAAGTTCCTGATGAACCTGATGTTCCGGAAGTACCATCTTCACCTGAAGTACCTGATGTACCGTCTTCACCTGATGTTCCTGAAGTACCTGATGTACCGTCTTCACCTGATGTTCCTGAAGAACCACTTGTACCACTTGTACCACTTTCTCCCGATGTTCCTGATGTACCACTTTCGCCTGATGTTCCTGATGTACCACTTTCGCCTGATGTTCCGGAAGTACCATCTTCACCTGAAGTACCTGATGTGCCTGTTCCACCAGAATTAACAGTAACATTTACTTGATTTGCATCACTACCATCTTGTACTACAGTAGCACCTATAAAATTTAATGTTTGTGTATCACTTACGACTGTGGTACCATTATTTTCAACCCCAAATGGATAAGTAACACCACTTGTTCCTGATGAACCTGATGTTCCTGATGTTCCTGAAGTACCTTTTACTCCTGATGTACCACTAGTACCTGAATTACCTGATGTTCCTGAAGTACCCGAAGTACCTGAAGTACCTGAATTACCTGATGTTCCACTTGATCCACTTGTACCCGAAGTACCAGATGTACCTGATGTACCTGATTCGCCTGAGGTTCCTGAAGTTCCATCTTCACCTGATGTACCACTTGTTCCATCTAAGGAAGCTGCTCCTCCATAAGAACCAGTATATAAAAATTTACCTGTTGTAGGGTTTACAACTACTGCTTTATAAGTATCTGTTGGGGATGGGCTTTCGTCCATGTCTACATTAAAAATAGAACCTGTAATTGCTAATGAGCCTGAGATTAATATGTCATATTCTTCTTCACCTGTAAAAGCCATTACCGATTGGGTAACATGACCCGCTTGGATGGTTTGGCCGGTTGCTATATTATTTATAGAGCCAGTATTTGTAAATTTTTTAGCCATTTTATATAGAGTATTTTGTTATAAATATATAATTTTTTATTGTCTGTCAATGTTTATTAAAACAGATGTATCAGTTGTTTGAGAAGTAGGTAAAGGTTGTCCTAGCTTAGCAACAGCTAATAAATCTTTCTGATCATTATATAAACCTATAGTAGTAATATATGGAGAAAAGTATTCTTGGGATGCAAAAGGTACCATTTTACCATTTTCATCTGCAATACTTGGGTTTTGAGATACATTAAATTCACTTTCACCTATAGTACATTTATATTGAGTTTCATATATTGTATACGAACTAGAAAATGAACATACTATTTCACTATCAGTAACAAAATTTAAAATATTTTCTGCTCCTACAGTATTCCCATATTCATCATTCCCATATTCATCCTCGGCATACCCACCTTCATCAACTTCAATTTCATCAGTTCTATTTCCTCCAGTAAGAATAACAATTCCATGTTCATATATAACATTTCCAACAAATATAGAACTGTCACCTACAATACGTTTTAATCTACCTTCCCCATCATCAAAATAACTTCCACTTAATGTTGTAATTTCTATTGAATTAGGTTGTATATAATCCCCAAATAGATATTGAGGTATAGATAAAACTCCAATTGTTTCGTTTGAACCTGTTGGGAAATATCTTTTTGCGTCTAAATTAGATGAGAGGTAATTTTCATAATAAGTGGTACTGAATGAACCACTAATAATTCCACCACGGTATCTTCTATCTTCTAATAATCCTTGTGAGGTAAAACTTGCAGTGGGAGCATTAGCAACTTCACCATCACTACCAGAAATGTAATTAGAATAATAAAGTTGTTTAATTTGTGAATATACTAAAGACTCAAATTGTTTAGATACTTCTCCAGTTTGAGTTTTATTTACAAAATAGGGAGAGTTTTTTCCTAAATATCTTTCTATATTAACATTTGAGGCAGTAAGAGCGGTTGCTCCCTCGAACTTAAACCCTTTGTTTAGTTCTAGAGGGGCGATAATTAAATCTTTAGAAGTTAATGTTTTGAAAGCCGCCATTCATGTTTAAAAATCTAGTCTAACTCTAATAAGAGCTTCTTTAGTAAAGTCTTTACGTAAAGGTCTTGATAATTTAGCTACTGCTAATAATTCGTTTGAATCGTTATATAAACCAACTGATGTTGGATATACTTGGGGGTTGTTAATAAAATAATCATAAACAACTTCACCATTTACACCAGAAATAAAGCTTGGATTTTCTGAATAATTAAATTCGGAATTCCTTGCTCTAATAAATACAAAATCTGAGGATAATGTTTCTTCTGAATTTAGTTCATAATTAGCACTACCAGATATGGCCTTATACATTTTTGTTAAATTATCCCCATCTTCATTAACTTCATATTCAGTACCTAAATTTATTCCTTGGATATTATTTAAATCCAAAGCTTTAGCATTTAATAGTATAATTGAAGTATCAGGGAAAAATAAACCATATGATCCTGATTGTGCTGTATATCCTGTTCCTGAATGGGCTGCCCCAAATGATCCACTAACAATTTGGTATGCTCTTTGAGTACCAAAATATGTTGGTAGAGGTACATCTAAAGAATTATCAGTTAAATATAAGTTTGAATTTGCATCCCCACTTCCACTTAATACTAAAGATAGAGAACCAGGTAATAATTTTTCTTTATATCTAGCTCTTGATATGTTTAATATATAAAATGAATTTTGTTCTATTCCACCAAACTTAAAAACAGCATCTTCATCTTCTAAAATTAAGGATCTATACTGCCCATAAATTGTTTTGCTATAGCTATTTTCTAATGATACACCAGCATTGTAAGCTGTTGTACCTTTCCCATCTTTATCAGCAAATGCAATATCAAATTGGGTTTCAGTACTTAATTCTCCGATAGGACCATTAAATACACTTAAATAATAATCACCAGATTTATCTAATCTTTGTGCCGAAGAGGTAAAATAAGTTGTAAGATCATTACTTCCATTAGTCCATACTGGTTGGGATACAGTAGATACACTAACTATAAAATCTTCTGGGTCTAGTCTTTTGAAAGCCATAGTCTATTATGTTGTTTTATTAATTGTTATAGGGATAGTAATTCTAGCTCCACTGTCCAATCCTACTACTGTTAAAGTGCTAGTTAAAGATGTTTGATTACCAAATAAAGTATTTACTGTTGTTCCTCTTAAATTAAATTGAGTACCAATTATAGTTTTTGATACATTAGTACCTAAAGTTGATTGGGTATTTTGTATAGTAGATGCTTCATTATTTACTCCTAAACCAGTGTAATCAGATAGTAATCTTACATCTGCTATAGTAGCAGAATAACCACTTGTTTCAAATGTTTGATCATTATCTAAATAATTTAGGGTTTGTGGAGTAATAGCTAATTGAGCTCCCTGTTTTAAAGTAACAGCTGAATATCCTAAGTTTAGGATTGGTAATTTAGCTGTACCTCTAGGCAAGGTTGTTAACTTATATTTCATTATTTGAGCTTCATCTGGGAATGCTTCTAATAATGGCATTCCATCAATAGCTTCTCCATAAAAAGCAGAACCTGAGGGATGTCCAGGGTTAAATAAGGTATAATCTATTTCATCATCTGCTAATGCAAATTGAGTAATACGGAATGAACCATCATTACGTGCCAATGCTTCTCTTCCTTTTTTAGTTAAAATAGCATCTACTGTTATTATTGAGTTGTTTAAATATCCCATTTGTATTGTTTTATATAAATATTGTTATATGGTTATAAATATGTTATTCTATTAGTTTTTGTTCAAGAAGGTTCTTTAACACTTCATCTGGTTTTGTACTTAATTCCTTTACAGGATATTCAGGGAACATTAACCCTGTTGCTGTATTAGGTTCAATAGGGATTCCATATGGTTTAGGGAAATCTATAATTATGTTACCTTCATCTTGTATGTACCTTCTTATAAGGAAAAAATCTAAATTAACACTAGGATCAATTGATCTATTTAGAATTAATTTTAACCTACCAATTTCTTCATCACCTATTTTAGGTTGAGTTAAAGGAGATAAAACTTCTATAACTTTATAAACTTGGTCTTCATCATTTTCAAATCTGATTTCATCTCCTGGGAATACTTCCCAATCATTTTTTACTGGTTGGAATTGTAAGAAGCTAGGTTCTCTACCTCCTACAAAATCTGGATTTTTAATATAGTCATTTTTCCATCCCGGATTATTCTCAGAACCTGAAATACAGTTAAAACTACCATTAAAACCTGAAGGTTGTCCATCTACTGATTCGGTTACATAAGATCCAGATGTACCATAAGGCATATACTGTTGTTTAAATCCTACTCTACCATAAGCTACATTCCCATTTTCACTTAAAAGTTCAATCATATTACCACTAGAACCTGTATAGTCCCAATATTGAGAATTAACTGCAGGGCTAGGTAAACTTTTAGTACCTTCTAAAGATATATTTACATCTGCTTGTCCTGGGTAGGTCCCATCATTTGTAGAATAAAAGAACCAGTTTTGATCTGCGGCATGTGAACCATTACTTGAACCTATAAAATTACCAGCAACCTTTACTTCCATTGTATCTCCTTGAACTATAGGAGTAGTTGTTGATTTAGAAAATAAACCACCACCAGAATACTCATTTAACATTTTTAATTTGATTCTCCATCTAACTTTTATTAAACTTCCTCCTCTTTTAATATCCTCACCATTAGTTCCTGTTTGATCCGCAGCCCATCTAAATCTATCATCATTAAAATGAATTCTTAATTGTCTAGAGTTTTCTTCTAAATGGATGTCAGTACCATAATAAACTTGGGCATCAAATGTTTTTGTTTCTATACCTGTAGGGGTATTAGGATTTTTATGGATAACATCGGCATATAAAGATTCTAATTGTATTTTTGCCTTACTTCCATTTCTTCTAATATTCATATAAAAATCTCCAGTATCTGCTGTAGATTTACTTTTCTTAAAGAAACTACCATTTTTAGTTTTAGTTCTTCCTGGTTTAGAAGTTTCAACTGTATAATTTACTCTATAAGTATAGGTATCTGATAAAGGTTTTCCATCACCTGCTCCTTGAGAACCAGAAATATCTGTAATTGGTAGTTCAGTAAGACCCGTATTTGGATCATAAGATGAAGTTACATTTTCTGCTGAACCTGTAATAACATTATCTGGTGAAAGTGTTATAGAAGCAAATGATATGAGTCTATCTGAAGCTACAGAATCAAAAGCTCTAAAACTATAATCTTTAAAAGTAACAGGATCATCATTTAAAGGTTCTTTTCCTGTTATAAAAATAGAAGAGGTATATGCTCTTGCTGCTACTTGGCTATATAAAATAGGTGTGACTGATTTACCGGTTTTAAAGATCTTTTTATATGAGTTTAAAGGGTATAAAATTTCACTTTCTTTATCTGTAACTGCTATTCTTGCATTTTCGCCTTCGGATAAAGATCCTTCTAAATTAAAGAAACTATAATCACCAATCCTTGGTTGAGAAGCATTACCATTTTCATCGATAATATATTTAATTTCAAATGATGATTTCTGGTTTATTACTGGGTAAGGGTCATATATTCTATTAAAATACCCAGAATATGCTTTATTTATTTCTATTGTTGGGGTTTTTCCATAAGTTCCTTCATCAAACCCTTCTGTAAATTTATTATATTTTTCACTGATTACTTTTGATCCACTATATCTTATAGTTTTATTACTAAAAGTAGAATAATGTGATGATGGAATTTCTGATTTTTTTGCTGTTAAATTTAAAATTTGATCTAAGTTACTAGGGGTAAGTGTTCCTGTACCATAATCTACATCCATTACTAAATTGTTAGTAGGGGATGTCAATGCATTTCCTACAAATGGATTACAATCGTCTGGGACTTGAAGTATATTATCTAAATATGTAGGTACTATATCAGATATTTCAGGTACCGGACCATCTAAACTCATAGAATAATCAGTTACTATTAAAGATGAGTTTACAGTTGAAGCGAAATTACTACTTCCTGTGTCTACAGTAACTGCTAATCTTAAAGTAGTTCCTGGGTTTATGTAACTAGAAGATATAACTGTTCTTAATGAAATATGGTTGTCATTGTTTATATCATCTATATATAAAATGGATGATGTTAAAATTGCACCTAATCCTTCATTTGGGTCTGCTATATATAAATCTAATGATGCTGTTTGCCATGTTTGGTCTGGGAGTAAGTATCCACCTCCATATTCGTCATCTCCATAGTCACTATCAGCATACTCACTTGGTGGTACTGGAAGAGAATTTGAAGCAGTTAAATTAATAGAAGCAGTTAGTCCTAAATCATCTGGGCTATAGCTTTCAAATACATATGCCCCATCATAAGGTCTATCAGTTGCTAAAGATGAAGAAAAAGATACATAGGCATCTACTATACGAGAGGCATTACCATTTGATCCTATCTCTGATAAGAAATATATTTTATATGGTCTATGTAAAAATCTATTATAATTCCATGCATTAGTATCACCGGTTCCTATAGATTGTTGACCCCTAAATAATATAAGTTCGTTATTGTTTTCTACTGGAATTTCATGCCCTTCATCTGTTTTATATGTTTGTGGGTCTCCAGCACCTACTAAAACTGTATTATATCTACCATTTGGGTAATATAAAGGAGTTGGTTTTTTATCTTCATGAGAAATATTACTTGGATCATAAACTAAAATCTCATTAGTATCTTCTTTATAATAATAGGATACAAAATCATCAGCGCCACTACCACCAAATTCAAATGCAGGATCTCCATAAGTAGCTTCACCATAAGGGCTTTCAGATGATGTATTTCTATAGGAAGGACCAAGTTTAAAAGAATTTGGTTGTCCTGTATATGTACCAAAAGAAGAGCCTGGAATATAAACTGATGATGTTGGGGCATTTATAAACCAAGGTAAAACACTAGATGTATAAGGAAAATAGTTATTAGGATTGTTTGATATCCCATCCATATCTCTTTCTGTTGATCCTGTATTAAAGTTATTTACATAATCTATTAAATCACCATTAGTTGAAATTAAGTTTCCGTTAACATAATAATTAGCGCCTGCCCACCCTCTAATTAATTGAGAAGTACCAAAATCTTCTATATTTTTAGGAAAGTAACCTTGAGCTAATGATGAACTATATCCTGAAGAAGAAATAGGGGTATCAATATTACCAGATGAAGTAGCAAACCATGTATAACTTCCACTACATTCAAAATTAAAATTTCTTTGACCTGAAGTTAAATCAGACACTGCTTGAGATGATGGTGGTTGTTCTACTACTAGAAAACTATAATTACCTGGTTTTTTGGTGCTATTAGTTAAATAATAATCCTCAACGTGTTGACTTGCTGTTGGGGAATACATAAATTCATTTAATGAATTTTTAGCTCCAACCATAGCGAAAGATATAATTCTAGTATCACTAATATAAGGGCTAATATTAAAGTTATTAACTGAAGGATGTGTTATTTTTATATATTTTACTTTATTACCATCATTCCATAACCAAGCATATCCTGGTTGGGATGGGTAGAAATTCTCATTTACAAAATTAGCTTCACTTACTCCTATAGGTATGTTTATAGGAGTGAAATAACTTTGTACAATAACTTCATCATTAAATCCTTGCACATTTATAGTAAATATATCCCCAGGGGATGATGACCCACTATTATAAGCAAATAGCTTAGTATCATTAGAAAGGTTTCTTATTTTGTAGTGTTGTAAAGCCATAAATTATTGTCCTATATTTTTCAAAAACCTTTTATGGTTAATATAATTAAGTAATTTTTTTCCTCCAAATAAATGATAAACTAAATATGTAGGGTATTTTCCTAAATTATGCATAAGTTTACCTAAATGGTTTTGTTTATTAATTACTCCCATTTCATAACCCATATATTCAGCCCAAGGTTTTATTACGCGGTATAAATATTTAGTATTTTGAGGATTATTTCTCATGTATTTAACTACATATTGAGCCCACATTTGATAACCAAGTACTAAAGCGGGATCTTTGTCAAACATTAATTCACCATATCTTTCATCAGCATCCCATAGTTCTCCCTCTAAAAATCCTTGAGCATGTAATTCGTTACAGATAATTTTATTACCACCAAAACTACCAAAACCTGTAAGATCTAGGTTTCCGGTAAAATCAAAACTACCACAAGTTGAAACATCTCCTAATACTCCAGCTGAACTATAATGTCTTACTATTTGTGCTGAACTGTAATAACCTGCGGAAGCTTGAGTAGTACCATCGTTGTTAAATATTTGAGTAGCATCTAAGAATGAAGTACCATTTATTTTATAATTTGATGGTGTTCCGTTACAGGCTAATGTTTGGCTTGATCCAGGTTTAAGTAAGATATCCATTAATACAGGTGCGTCTGGGGTACAAGTACTTACAATTGTAGGAGGATCAAATGGTGGAAATTCAGGTGGGAAATCTACACGAAGTATTTCAAAACATGCCGTTGGCAATCCAGTAATTTTAACAAAATCACCTGGTGAATAATTATCATCTCTAAGTATGTAAATTAAAGACAGTAATGGGTTTGATCCTGCTAAACTCAGTACAAAATAATTTTTATATTTACAAGGTCGAAGATCAGTTATAACACCACTTGCATTTATGGCTACATTACGAGAATTTACACTATCTTCTTCCTCATATACAAAATTATCTTGTTTTAATGTTACAGTAATAATATCTTCATCTAAGTGATTGTTATTTGTGTTTATACTATTTTGAGGGACTGTAAAGATATAATTTCCAATACCATCCGTAGTATAATCTTTATCTAAATCATTTGATAATAAAGTAATTACAGTATTAGTTCCTCCAGGATTAGATTCCCCTAGTGAACTAGAAGGGATTGTAATTGTTTCATTTGGAACATATCCTGAACCTGTTTTAGTTACTGTAATTGTATAAATTCCTGATGTATCAGATTCAATGGATGCTTCTGCTCCTTCCCCATTAAGACTACCAGTTAACCCTATATTATAAAACATACCTACATTACCTGGGGAGGGTTCGGTTGTAATACTAGTTAATAAAGCATCTGTTGTAGTAAGTAGAGGAGCACCTGATATGCCTAAAATATGATTATTTATATCTGTAGCGGTCCAAGTAAATGTATCTCCAGGTTTTACACCTTCACCTACATTTGTAGAATATAAATGTTGTAGTCTACCTTTTCTACTACCAGCACCAATAATTGTTTCTGCAAAATCTAATTGCCATTGTTGGTTAGTTGCAGTGGTAGAAGTGGTGGAAGAATGTGGGATGGTAAATGACCCTGTACCAAATGTGTTATTGACTTCTAGAAGCCCATTATTATAAACCTCTAATATATGGTTAATATTTGTTAACCTTGACCCTCCTAAATCATTTGAACTAAAAATAAATCCATCGTTTAGTGAAAATCCACTTCCTGGGTTATTTATATTTATTGAAGAAATAGAACCAGTATTAGTTGTTATATCAAAGGTAGCACCTGTACCAGTATAAGAACCAAGGAAAAGGGGTACATTAGTATAAGTATAAGTTGTGTTATCATACGACCCTGTAAATTTAGAACCAGAATAAGGAGTAAATATACCATTAGGATATGAAAATAAACTAGAAAGCCAATTACTACCTGAGGTATTTAAAGTTTCATATACTACATTTTTTTCTCTTAAACCATACCATCTAATTGTAGAGGTTGTAGAACCTGTCCAAGGATATTCTCCACTTACATCTGAATATAATGTGGTACCTATTACAATATTGGAAATATCACTTACATTAGTATATATACTGCCTGTAGAAGGATCAATACATGGGTTTCTAGGATCTGTTACCAATTTGGTAGCCCCATCATTTTCTAAATAATTAGTATAATATTCATTTAATATTACGGGTGGTGGGGGTGTATAAGGAACTATTGAATATAGATCGTCAGAACCACTAAAAAACTCTAATCTATATAATAGTTCAGGAGTATTTTCCCAGTTTGTAAATTCATAACAAGGATCATCTTCTTTAAAATCTTTACCTCTTTGTATTTTAATATACATAGATTGGCTAAATTCACCATTATAAAATTCACGTTGATCATCTCTAGGATATATTATATTACTAGACCCAGAAGATTGATATACATCAAACCAACTTTGAGTAATACCAAGTTCATTATTAGGACCATTTCCTTCACTACCACTTTTATGAAATTCCAACCCATTAAAAGCTTCAAAAGACCCACCAGTCCCTCCTTTAAATACTTCAATAGTTGAACCACTTACAGTTTCATATGTTCCAGTTTTACCTGACCCTGTGCTATAATTTCTTACTGTTGATTTTACGGAACCAGAATATGTTTGGTCTTCCCATGCTACAGGTCTAGAAGAATAGGCATTTCTTTCTAATAAGTGTTGTTTTACTACCACACCAGAAGATAAATTTGTTCTAGCAGGTGTAAAATCCTTAATCATTTTAAATAATGAGTTATCAAAGTATTTTATTAAACGAATAAAATCTTTAACATCATAACTTTTAATATATTTTAAAAAGTATTGATCTCTTAATCTATCTAAATCTGGATAATTTGTTCTAGATTCTGAAAGATGTCTTGGGTCACCAATGTAATCTCCTATATTAAAATTACCTAATTCTGCTGTTATATCATCATTAATTTGGTTTGTAGGAGAAAATGCTACTTCTAAATAATCAGCATCTGGGGTAGTACTTTGGGTTAAATAAGAATACTGTTGAATTGATCTTTTTGAGGATAAAGTATCCCCCTCAGGTAATATATTTTCAAATATTGAAATTTTATCACTGATTTTATTTTTTATACCATAATGTGCTTGGTTTTGATATATAAATTCTTTATTAGTATGGAATGTAGGTGATTTAATCATAAAATCACTATTTCCACTACTAAATGATGAAGTTATACCCCATGAACCTGTTACTTTAGGATGTATTGATTCTCTACTTGAAGTAGAAGATAAACTCCCTAAGTCCGCCCTAAATATTAATTGATCATAAGTGGTAGTCCCATTTCCTTTGAATGATAAAGGGTTAAGCACAAAATCTTCAAATGAAGAAGTATTAATACTAGAAGAATAATACCTTATCTCTTGAATAGATCCAGAAAAAGGTTCATATGTTTTAGTATTAATTTGAATATCTGTTGGTGTTGGAAAATTAATATTTTCAGCATTGTACCAGAAATCTTTATTTAAAGAATCATTAGAATCATAATTTGAAAAACCAATCTTTCCATTTATATTATTAGCTACAGATAAAGTAGTAATATTTCCAACATTTATCATTACTGACCACCATTCTCCATCAAATATAGGTAAATGAGCACTAACATATTTATTATCTTCATTATAATTAGGTATAAATTTTATAGTACCATATTCATTATGAGGGTCTGCTATAGATCCTGAGTAAGAACCACTTGTATTACTGGATCCTGTATATTCTATTACTACATAAGCTCCATAATCAGTACCTAATATAGATTGATAAATACTTTCTGTTGGAATACCTGGGGATTTAAATCTAAATTGGATAGTATCTGGTCTTGAATCAGAAAAATTAGGGTTAGGGATAAATGAGGAGCTAAAATAACTACTATCACTTACTTCTAATGCATAATTAAATATGTTTTGTTTATAATCCCTGTCTTGTTTGTTAATTTTATTTTTACCACCAAATTCATTTACTCTTAAAATTGTATCTGGGATACCATAGGAAGTAATTAAAGCTCTTAATCCAGCTATTGTCCCTTTAGTTTTAAGTAAATAGGGTATATTATGGTAGATACGTTTATATAATCGCTTATTAGTGTCATCTAATGGAATTATATTATTTGAAGCTGATATTTGAGTATCAATTAGTTCTGACCCTGTTGTGTTGAATGTAATACCATTGGAAGTGATTCCTAAAAAGGCTTCATATAAATCCTTAGTATTAAAATTATTAGAATATAATTTAACTCCAAAATCTTTTATAGCATCAGAAACTAAATCTTTTGATATACCAAAATCTAACCTATTATCAGCATCAAACTTATTAACTATGTCTTTAGTATAAATCCAAATATTATCAAAATGCTGCCCAACCATATCAATAAATAAATCATATTGAGCATTGTTTGGATCATCTCTTAAATATTCAGGAATATTCCAATATAGGTAATCCTGGTTGTTTTGGTCATATTGGTATGCTTGTAATGCTAATCCTCCATAATACTCATGTGTGCTATCAGAGCTACCTAACCATGTTTTAACTTCTACACTATTAGAAGAAAGTAGAGTATATGGGGGTTGATTTGTTGATTTAGGGTAACTATATGAAGATCCGGAATTAAAATAAAGAAATCTTTCATAAGAATCAAAATTCTTAATTATATCCTTAATTTTTATATCAAATATTGAAGTACTAGAACTAAACTCATTTGATAAGTTTGTATCACTAGTAATATTACTATCTAATGTTGATATTTGGGATTGATAATTTTCAATTAATTTAACTTTATAATAAAAATTTTCTAACCTGGTTTCTGCAGATGAAAATTTTATAAAATTATCAAAGTTTTCATAATTTATATTTATTTTAAGTCCTTTATCTTCTAATAAACTTTGAATTTGGTTATTAGAACTAGTAATACTAGAGTTTAATAAAGTATCATAAGAATATTCTTGTGAAGAAACTCCACTTTCATTTTTTATGTTTAGGTTTAAATTAGGACCTGCTATATATTCAAAATCCCTAGGATCAAATATTTCGATTGGGAATTGGACTTGGTAGCTTTGTGGTGATGAAATTTCTTCTACTACCCAACATTGTGATTTTAGATCAAAATCAATGGGTAATGGTTCATATAATTTTATTAAAACAGAAAATTCATTTTCATTTATTACATCTAACTTTATGTTATTAGATATAATTAAATTATTGTCACCAAAGTTTAAATAAAAATCTACAAAATGGGATTGAGAATCACGATATGCAATAAAGTCATTAGTTGATTTTTCAATATCTTCATTAGACAGAGTTAAAGAATTTAATCTAATTTCAGTTCTGTCAGAACTTATTTCTTCAATGTAATACTTAGAATTTAAATCTGAGTTAAGGTGTTTTCTATAAAAATTATAGTTTATATAATATATGCCTTCATCAAATTCTTCTTTTTCTAGGTCCTGTTTAGGATATAACATTACATGACCATCTTTGACTGTGTAAGTTAACAGTTCTTTTGTGGATGAGGGGAATATTTGGTTTTTATTTTCATCAAAAACGTAATATTCTATGTAATCGGTTGATTTTGAAAATTCTGTGTCTAATTCAAGTGTTGAAATTAAAGATACATCTTCAATTGAATAGTTTTCAATTTGAAATGTTTGGGAATTTACGGGTAATATTAATACTTTACTTTCCATTTTATATTCCATTTAATCCATTAGCTCCAATTTGATTTAAAACATCTGTTGGAGATTCAGTTGAATTAGATACATTTATATCTAAAGAAGCAGTTAGTGGAATATCCTCTCCTGTTTCTGCTTTTACAGCTCTAATTTGCAATTCTAAGTTTTCTTGTCTTAATGACGTAATTTCATCCTGGAGGGCTTGAACTATTTCACTATCTTGATCATAGTTTATATACTCACCACTAGTTTTAACTAAAAATTCATGGGAGTTATTTTCACCGGTTGCAGGAATTTCATAAAACAATTCATCATAATACTCAAAAAAATTTTCTACTGTTACTGTAGATTCTATATCATTTACTATATTTGTAACTCCTAATTCATTAAAAGTAGTATCAATAGTTTTAATGTATTGGGGTTTATTAAATACAGTTTTTTTTACATCTACTTTATTTGCCATTATCCATTAACTACTTTAAAATAATAATCTTCATCTTTAATTATAGTGCTACCGTTTATAGTAGTTTTAATTAAAATCTTATAATATCTTTCTGGTTCTAAACCATTCATATATATGTCAAAATAATTACTATTGTTATCACAACTAATTTTAGTAAAGATATCATCAAAATCTATAACAAATTCGTTAGTGTCTAAATCTTTTATAGCATAATATGATGATGTGGGCAATGCATAATTTTGAGTGTATATAGACGTGGTTTGGAATTTACGAACAGGAAATTCAGGACGCACGTTTAACCTAAATTTATTTATACTATCTAATCTAAATTCTCCGGGGTTGGAATCTAATCCAACAAATAAATCGGTTGTTGCAATTTCATCTAATGTAGTATTATATGAAAAATCATCCCATTTTATTTCTAATGCAGGTGGATATATAGTATTAGTATCTACTGAATAATAATTAAATATAGGTTGAATTGCTTTATTTGTAGCAAATTCAGAGGATCCAGATAATTTTATTAAAAACCCATTATTGTTTATTGGATTAATAGGGGTTGCTTTTGATGCCGTATACCAAGCATGGATGATATTAGTAACATCCATATTGAGATCTTTTATAGACCTTAACCCAAATGATTGAGTGGCATAAACTTCTCTATCCATATATCCAGAACCAGAAAACCAATTCCCACCTACACCCATATTCTGACCATTACTAATACTTCCTGAATATGAACCCGTTACATAAGGAGTATACCCACCAGTTTTCCAAATATCTGAGCCAGAATATTCTATATACTTCCAACTTGATCCATTTGTAGTTTGTGGGGAATCTTCATATTCACCTGTACCGTTACCCCAATTTTCAGAAGCGGGGTATATTTCTAAGGTAGTGTCTAAGTTAATCCCTTGAATTTTAGCAGCATATAATTTTAAACTACTAGAAAAATCGGAGTCTCCTATTTTATTATCAATTATATCTTCAATTTCTTCCTGGTTAAATTGTATTAAAGATCTAGCTACTCTTGGAGATGGAGATATAGATGGTACTGTATTAGATATTTCTAATATAGCATCTATTCCTGTATTTAAAGCAGGGTATGCTGAATACAAGGTTGTGTCTTTTTTGGGAAATAATTTATATACTGCCATATTATATTGTTACTACTTTTCCTTTAATATCTTGATTTAAATATTTTAATTCAAAAATACTTGGGTCTAAAGAAGGATATATAACACCATTTTGTGTGGCTCCTTCAATATCATAAGCATGTTTAGAATATCCTGAAGATATTCCTGCTTTATTTTTGATTTCAACTTTTTTTACGGTTTGTACTCCTTCAATACCATCAATTAAGAGTTGGATATCTCTTAATATAATAGGTTGGTTAATTTGCCATTTATCTATATTAAAATAATCTTGTATTGAAGTAATACAATTTAATAATATCTCATTATTATTTACATTAGGTAGTGTAATTATTTCAAAATTACAACTTATATTAATCACAAAAGCATCTTTAATAGATATAGTATCACCTATCATTCTATATTGATTTAAATATGTTTTTAAATTTTCCTTTAATGTTAATGATGTTGGGACTAAACTTTTTTGTGAATTATAAGATAAAATATAAATGTCTAAAGAAGATAAATAATCTTCTATGTTAGGTTTTTGAGTATAAGCCTTCGCTACTATTCCATATTTAGAAGGCATACTTAAAGATCTTACTAAATAATCATCAGCTGTAACATTTCGTAGCTGAGAAGAATAATTTGAAATTGAGTTTTGTCTAATTTCTTCTAATGTATCTCCATCTTTACCCCCACTAGCAGCTTTATCATTATTTGAAGCTACAGTATTAAATATATAATTTGCTGAATTTGGGGTTAGATTTGTTTTTAAAAATTTAATATTAGCTGTATCTAAATTTGTTAAATTGTTAGATGGGATATTTGATCCAACACCACCACCAGTTAAATATCTTACAGTTAAAGTAGTATTACTTGGGGCAATACCATAAGTATTTGTAAATATAAAATTGTTAGGACTATAAGCAGTAGTTAATTTATTTTTTTCAAATGGTAAACCTAAACCTACATTAGTTGGGTTTGGGATAATATCTTCATCATTTATTATAGGGTCTCCTGTACCAAATTGTATTTGGAGTTGGTTTTCACTTAAAAATCTAGTTGTAAACCTTCTTTGTACTGCTTGGGTTTTTAAAATATATGGAGTATCTAAATTTTGATAATTATTAGGATCATTAACGTTGGTATTTTTTATCCCATTAAATATAGTATCTTGAGCTAAATAATCTACTTCATACCATGTATTACCATCTGTATCTGTAATATCTAAAATATTTGATATATTCTCAGCATTAAGTACAACTGTTGGGAATTCAGTTGGAGATGAAAATGTAAATTGTTGAGTAACGATTTGACCTGATAATGCTTTTCTTGTTTTTTTAAGTAAGAAGTAAATAGGTTCTCCATTAGATATTTGTGCTATACTTACTGCTGTTGGGTCTAGAGAACTAGATATAGTAAAATCAATAGAATCTTCTATAGTAAACACATTGCTTAAGTTGGAGGGAGATGAAATTTGAGTATTTTCTCCTACATATAAAGAATAATCGTAATCGGGGACTGTTTTCCCATCTACTACCTTAGCAGGTAGCTCTTGATAAAAATCTACATCCACAACAGCTAAACCTGTAACTTTAGGTTTATAACCAAACATATAAGCTAAATCATATATATTTGATGTTTGTCTTGAATACTGTAAGAAATTTTCTTGGATTTGGTTGTTTATATAATAAGTTAAGACATCACCAACATAAGCTGACATCTCCATAAACATCATCCCTGGAGAAGTGGGAGAAAAGTCTGTATAAGAATTAGGGAAATATGTTTGAGCGTAATTTATTAAATTAGCTCTATAACCACTAAAATCCTGGTTTAAATATTTTATCTCTCTATTTATTGCCATTATGTAAAGCTTAATTCTAACTCATCATTTATTCCTGTATTAGTAATAGAATAAGTTATTGTTATTTTTATTTCATTTTTATCTTGATTAGATATTAATTCAACATCCTTTAAATTTACGTTAGGAAAAAATATTTTAATTTTTTCTTGAATGTTTTCTTCTAAAAAATCTAAGTTATCATTAGTTATTAACTCAAATAAAAAATCTCTTAATCCCGCTCCAAAAGATGGATTACCTAATCTTTCCCCAGGGTTAGTTAAGAAATAATTAATTAAATTATTTTTAATAGCATTTTTAGTTTGATAGTTAGAGTTAAATACTGCCTCCCCATTAAGGGGTAAGTTAATACCAATCGCAACTCTGGGTTTGGTATCATTAGGGAATATTTGTTTTGCTCCAAATGCCATTTTATTTCTTATTCATTAACCCCATTATTTGATCCATTGATACATTACCTTGTGGTAAAGAGCCATTTGGGCTAGTAGTATCAACAGGACCACCCATTTGTAGAGGTGTATTATTAGTATTAGCAGAAATAGTACCGTCTTTACCTGGCATCATTCCCCCTAAAACATTCATATAGTTTTCTCTAATTTCTTCTCTAGTTTTTGTTGCTACTGGATTAGTAGGAGAAGGTGTACCTACAGTTGAGTTTGTAGGTTTATATTCTGAAACTACTTGTTTAGGTGAGCGGACTGCTTCAAGAAGAATATCTTTTAATTCATCTTGAATTGCTTCCCTAACTGCGTCTTTTACAATTGTTTTTAGTTGACTAACTTTCATATGTACATGATTTATTATAAATATTAAATTAATAGGCTTTTAAATCGTTTGATCTAATATAAAATATAAGTTCATTGATTAAAACAGAATCACTAGAACTAAAAGATTCATCACCTCTTACTAATATAACCCCTTGGTCATTTTTACCAACAGCCTGTCTTCTTTTATGTTTTCCTACAGTGTTTTTATCTAGTTCTATTACTTCAAGAGTAAATCCTGCTATTTTATTTGGTGTAACTACATTATCTTCTTCCTCTTCAGCTAAATTTTGTATTGCTGGGTTGAGTTCTTCTAATTCTATATCTTCTTCTTGTGCACATTCAAATATTAAAGAATCAACTGTTTTTAGAATCATAGATAATATTATCATAGCTGCCACAAAAAAGATTAATGCTATAATAAGTTGTATATTAAGTTTTTTATTTTCATCTGCTAAATTTTGTAGAATATCCTTTACATTTTGTAACATAGAAAGTAAAGATTGGGGAACACCTACACCAGGAGGAACAGACACAGGAAATGAAAGGCCTGTAATTTGTCCTCTAATCCCCCTTAATTGTATAGCTAAATAATTAAATAATATGGCTAACCCAACATTAACAATAACCATAATATAAATTTGATTTAATTGTTTTACTATTGAATTTCTCTTTTTAGCAGCCCTTTTTAGTTGAGACGTGGTTGGGCAAATTTTTTTATTTCTATCTTTAATTTTTGTAATCCCAAAAACTAACATTAAACCAATACCTAAAGGTAATAATTTAAATAAAATTGCATTTGTAAATTTTTCAACTGCTTTTCTTCTAACTAATAATATTTTTTCAGGGAATGAAGCTGCAACTTTAGCTGCTTCTTCTATTTTAGAATATACCTGTCTTTTTAATTCTTCTGCAGCTTGGTCTGCTGCTAATTTTGTATTAATTAAGGGTTTAGCTTTTAAATCACTTTTTACTTCTCGTTTTTGAGTTACAAGTTCTGCATATTGAGGGATATAGCCTTTTTTAGTATATATTAATTTAGATTCAACTAAAGATTTGCTATTAAAGGGTAAAATGGGAAGTTCTACATTAATATTAAATTCCCCATTTTTATCAGTAAAAGTTTTTTTACCCAAAGCTAATAAGGGTTCTACTTTAACACCTTCAATAGGGGATGAGGTTATTTTATCATATATCCTACCTTCAATATCAAATTTTTGGATTTTTGGGATATAAGACTTTAATTCATCTCCAAGTGCTTTCCTTGCTTCTTTTGATTTAGCAGTAGAAACTACATTTTTAAGTTGAGTTATATCTAACCCTACCCCTAAAGCTTTTTTACCTGCTTCGGTTTTCATATAATCTAGAGCAGCATCTAATAAATCTTGTTTAGTCATTTTTAACTTATTTTTACTTTTTTAGATGTAAACTGATCAAAACTATTATTAAACTTTTTTGTTTGTTCATTTAATATGTTTGCTGCAAACTGAGTAGCAGGGCCTACTTTTGGGTCATTATTTAGGGCGTTAGCTAAGGTTTCAATTGCTGTAGTTAATGATTTTAAACCAGTTAAAAATGTTTCTCCTGCTATTGCGGGTTGGGATGAATTACTTCCTCCTAAATTGATTTCATCTGCTTCTAATGTTATAGCTTTTCTACTAGCTAAACCAATATCCCCAAGAGCAGCTAAATTAATTACTTTAGGGGAAGACATTAAAATACTATCTTTACTAGAATTTAATACTAACCTTTCAGAATTTAATATTATTTGGGAGTTATCTGAGTAACTACCTGGGTATATTGGGGTTTGTGAGGTTGAAAGTGCTGTATAATTTAAACTAGATGCTGATATTGGGATATTTTGAGTTGAAGTTATATAAATAGAAGAAGGATCTTCATTAATCTTTTCTACAGTTGGTAAAAACCCAACATTGTCTTTAGAATTAGGTTGACCATTTTTTAATATCATAATAGGATCTCCTACTTTACCATATTCAGACCAATTATTTCTTATTAATGTAGATGTTTTAGAAGTACTTCCTAACCTAATTGAACTTCCAAATCGGCTTTCAATTACATTATCTCCAGTGAAGGGGATTAGAGGTTGGATTGATGATTTTTCATTAAAAGTACCCCCTGAATTATTAGTACCATTTAAATCAATCCCTTTTGATTTATTAGAAACAGCATTAGTAGCTCCGTTTTCAATTTCCTTATAATTTTTTTGTTTCGAACCCTTTTTTTGGTATTGATATACATTAGGGTAAGCATTATGGTGAGGGTGATTCCACAAAGAAATGGAATTTAAATAGTAATAAACTTTAGAGGTATCATTACTTCCTATGTCTTTATCAGGTAAATGTAGTAGTAATACTATTTCATTTACTAATGGGGGTGATTTAAATTGAGGAAAAAAAGGTTTTGCTATTGGGGAAATTGTACTTTTTTCTAAAGTATTTACTTCTTCAAAGTTAATAGTCCCAATGCTAGCCCAACCACCATATTCCGAAAACTTAGGATGGGTTTCATCTAAAACAATATCAATGACCCTAGCAGGAATCATTTTTAGTTCTAAACCTTCAACTGTTGAATCTAAACCAGAGGAATTACCACTGGGGTTTATAGAATTCATTATGTATCCAATTCCACTAAGCATCAGTATCTTTATTTTCGAAATTTTCGTTAAGTTTATCTAATTCAGCCATTAATTCCGCTTTTTCATCATCCGTAATCCCCAATGAATCTTCGTTGGAACTATTATTGAGCGCGCGTTGTATTATAGTTGCCATTTTAATTAATTGTTCATCGTTACGAACGCCAATATCCATGTATTCTTTGATAAGAGGTACGATTAAAGTAGCATCCCCAATATCATTTATAAGTGGTTTAAGTTCAGAAATTAACCCAGAAATTTGTTTTTGTTTGGTCTTCTGGTTATCATAAATTTCATTAAGAATATCCGAGAATTTTTTCTTTCCAAATACTACATTGTCTAGTGATCCCATAATGTTATTTTATTATAAATATGGATATAAAAAAAACTTAGAATCTAGCGTAACCGTTTTCTAAATAAAATATATATTGCGATTTAAATATAGTATGTAGTTTATTGGCTATTTTCGTTATTTTGGGAGTTTTTACTTCAACTATTTCTCGAATGTAGATATATAATGCTTTTTTATTAAAAACTTCTAAGTCTTCCCTTTTGCGAAATAATTCCAAAATTGCATCTGCTATTTGAGCATCATTTTTTTTAGGGAAGAGTTCATATATATTTTCTGAAGTATAATCAACAAAAAGGTCAATATATTTATCTAAATCACTTTTAACTGGATTTTCCCCCATGTTGTAAGTATGTGTAGAATTTTCTCCTGTAAGTATATCTACATCAACTTTTTTTATTTTTTTATTATAGTTTTTAGTATTATATAAAATTAACCAACGTTTTACTATAGTACCAAAATAAGAATAGGCTTTGGCCCCTCTAGTTGGGTCAAATAAATGAATTTTAGATAACAAAAAGGTTATTATTTCATGTTGTAGATGCTCTAAATTCTCTACTTCTGTATGGTAAAATTTAAAAGTATGAATTATATTCTGGGTGAGTTTAAAGAAAGGGTAATGTATATGTGTCTCATATATCCTACTTCTTAATTCTTCATTTTCTATAGAATCTAATTGATTATATTTAACAATATAGTCTTCTGTCTCTTGAGTAAAATAATTTTTACTCTTTTTTCTTCTTTTCTTTGGGGCCATTAAATGTTAGTTTTAAAACGTGAAAGGTTATTTTGTAGTTTTTTTATTTCATTGAAAAACCAACCTATTTCGTCATCTCCTTCAAATGTACCCTTTTCATCTATTTTATCTAAACGTTTTTGGGTACTATCTATTTCTAATGACACATTTTTAATAAAAGTATTTTGAGAAATAATGATATCCTCTGCTTTTTCATTTTTCCTTAAAAGGTTAAAAGTCGTATATCCTAAGATAACGACTATTAAACCCAAACCTCCTATTATTATTTCCAATATCATAAATTATCTAACATGCTTTTTAATCCTGGGCTTGATAAAGTATTAAGTGCTTTGGATTTAGCAGTTGTCTTGGACTTTAATGTATAATTCTTATTTTGGGGTGTCACGCTATCTTTAGAAAACTTTGGAAGCCATTCAATTTCAAATTCAATACGTGCTGCCATCATATCAGCTTGATGCAAGATAAATGGTAAAGATGTGCGAGGTTTTGTTTCTGGCATGAATGATTTTAAATATTTTTCATTAGCCGAATCATATAAACCATCATGTGTTTGGATAGCTAACATTTCATTGAATGTATATTGTATCCCATGTGATTGAAGTAAAAATAACCCACGATCTGGAACAGCAGCAAATGCAATTTTCTTATTGTGCATATATTCTTCACCTAATTTATCACGTCTCCACTGATCAGTCTGAGGGATGTAAGATTCATGTTGTTCATCTACCATTTTACCTAGATCATGGTTGATCGCCGAAAATACCAATTCTTCCTGGGTAAATGTCGTCATATCACAACCGAACCCTTCCCATACAGCGGACATGGATAA
>Ga0181400_1000195_pt1 | contig 25012 bp, 37 predicted proteins | sample 23SPOviralmetaG_FD_130129 | JGI IMG/M metagenome (GOLD analysis project Ga0181400, IMG submission 130129) | Marine viral communities from the oligotrophic San Pedro Time Series (SPOT) site, San Pedro Channel, CA, USA - 23 SPOT_SRF_2011-06-22 | ecosystem: Environmental > Aquatic > Marine > Strait...
GATATGTCGATAGCATTAATAATTGCAATTGGTGTAGGTATATGCTGGTTCGTAACAAGAAAATAAATATATGAATAATTATAACAATGATGAAACAAAAGTGGTTTACGATAACAAGTGTATCATAACTCAAGAAGAAAAGATGCTAGATGTTGAAGGTGAAATACTAGAATACAAGCACAAGGATTATATGAAAGTAGTGATCGGCAAATCTGTTGCCCTCAAACTTTTCTATGACCAATCCTGTGATAGATACATAGGAGAAAAAAGTAAAATGCCCTTTGTTACAAAGGGTCCAGATCGATTAAAATAATATGAACTACGAAGAACTACAAGAAAAAGTAAATCAATGGGCAGCCGAAAAAGGCATCTTAGATAAGGCTACTGCACTCACACAACTTGGTAAGACTCAAGAAGAACTTGATGAAACTCGTGCAGCTCTCATCTTATTGGATTCTGCCCAAGGAGATCGCAATAAACAAATAATAAAATCAGAAGCGCTGGCGGAAATAGAAGATGGTATCGGAGATATGATGGTTACTATTATAATTTTATCTAAGTTGGTAGGATTTGATTCTGTTAAATGTTTAGAAACTGCCTACAATGTGATCAAGAAACGAACGGGCAAGATGGAAAATGGAGTGTTTGTTAAAGATGATGAATAAAAATAAATGCTGCGTATGTTCTCCCAAGTATGGTTCAATGACCTTTTGGAAGAATAAGGATTTCTGGCAAACGATGTTCATGTATTTGTGTATCATTGGTATGCTAATACTTGCATTGACTCACTGCACAAAAACATCTTAACTAAATTATGATAGAGAGAGATTTGAACAAGGGTCTGATTTGGTCGCCAAAGAAGAACCTTAATGTACCTAATAAGGGTACACGACGATCATATTCCGAAAACTGGAATAATGATAAACACATAACTTCTCTTGAAGATAAAGTACAATACTTTGATCGCCACGAATATAATGGTAAATTTGATGGCTATATATCACACATCCTTTCTGAAGAAGATAAAGAAGCCATTAAGAAATGTAATCATTTAGCAGAAAAAATGAAATGGAATGGGAACTGGCTATTCTCAATCTATAAAGAGAACAAATATAAATTTGAGAATATGTATAAGAATAAATCTTGACATATTGTCATAATAATATAATATATAAACCATGTCACTATTAGAAAAACTAAAAAAATCATCCCGATCAGCGGGAGTCTCAGTATTATCAGAATCTAAACTCTTTTCAGAGAAAGAACTGACTACAACATCAGTACCGATGATCAATACGGCACTATCGGGTTCAATCGATGGAGGTCTTGCTTCTGGTCTTACAGTTCTTGCCGGACCGTCTAAGCACTTCAAAACATCCTTTGCATTACTGATGGCTTCAGCATATCTTAAGAAACATGAAGATTCTGTTCTTATGTTCTATGATTCAGAGTTTGGTTCGCCCCAAGCATACTTTGAATCTTTTGGAATTGATACATCTAGGGTCTTACATACTCCTGTGACCAATATCGAAGAACTAAAATTCGACCTTGTACATCAACTGAATGAAATCGGTCGTAAAGATAAAGTGATTATTGTCATTGACTCTATTGGTAATATTGCATCTAAGAAAGAAGTTGAAGATGCCGAGAATATGAAGTCTGTTGCAGATATGACTCGTGCTAAAGCACTCAAAGGTCTATTCCGTATGATTACACCTTCACTCACATTAAATGATATTCCACTACTTGCTATCAATCATACCTATCAGACTCAAGAGATGTTTAGTAAGGCTGTTGTCTCTGGTGGAACAGGTGTGATGTATTCTGCTGATAATGTTTGGATCATCGGTCGTCGCCAAGAAAAGACTGGTACTGATGTATCGGGTTACAACTTTATCATCAATATTGAGAAATCAAGATTTGTAAAAGAAAAGTCAAAGATTCCTATCTCTGTTACATGGGAAGGTGGCATCGAAAAATGGTCAGGTCTAGTTGATGTGGCTATCGAAGGTGGATATGTTGTTAAACCTAAGAATGGATGGTATCAAGCCAAGAATCCTGCAACTGGTGATGAACTCACTGGTAATCTCAGATTGGCTCAGACTATGAATGAAGAATTCTGGACTAACATATTTGATGAGACAGATTTCAAATCCTTTGTGGAGAAGCGATTCAAGGTTGCATCCACTTCAATGATATCAGAACCAGAACAAAAAGATGAGCAAGATTCCTAAATACATACTAGTCGAAAAAGAGGACTTGGACTATTACGGTTTCAAGATTCAAGAGGGTGAATACAAAGATGTCATCTATTACTATGGAGAGGTGAAAATTGAAGAAAATGAAGATGAAGAACAAGCTGTCCTTAACTTCAATTATCAGATTGACAAAGGCAATGAACAGTATAGTATAAAGGAATTACAAGATTCTATAAAGTTCAACGATTTGATGGGTGATATATTAGCCGAAGTATTAGATAAAGATAAAGATAATGACGAAAGACCTACAGACGATAATTCTCAATAACCTATTACATGATGAAGATTTTACAAGAAAGGCATTGCCTCATTTAAAAATTGAATACTTCGAAGGATTCAACGCGCCTGTATATAAGTTGATATTATCATTTGTAAGCACATATAATAAATTGCCTAATTCAGCTGCTCTTGAAATTGAGTTTCAGAATTCAGATCATGTAACAAGGAATGATGCAAATGAGATTCTAACACTCATTAGAGAATTAGATAAAGAAGAAAAGGTCGATGATCAGTGGCTAATTGATTCTACTGAAAAGTGGTGTAAAGATAGAGCAGTATATCTTGCAATCATGGAATCGATTGAAATCATTGATGGTAAGAAGAAAGATAAAGCTGAAGGTGCAATACCAGAAATCTTATCTGATGCACTCGGAGTTTCATTTGATTCCAATGTTGGTCACGACTACATTGAAAATTCTGATGAAAGATTTGATTTCTATCATAAGAAAGAAGATAAGATGCCTTTTGATCTTGAAATGCTCAATACGATCACAAAGGGTGGTGTGGGAAGAAAGACACTGAACATTATCCTTGCAGGTACAGGTGTTGGTAAGAGTTTAGCAATGTGTCATTTTGCCGCGGCAGCAATGTCTGAGGGAAAGAGTGTTCTGTATATTACACTTGAAATGGCTGAAGAAAAGATTGCTGAACGTATTGATGCTAATCTATTCGATATCGACATCGGTGACATTGAGAATCTACCCAAAGATTTATTTGATTCTAAAATGAAGAAAATTCAATCAAAGACTCAAGGGAAGTTAATCGTAAAGGAATATCCCACTGCGGTTGCCCATGCAGGTCATTTTCGTGCTCTACTTGATGAACTCAGACTGAAAAAAGACTTCAAGCCCGATGTTATTTTCATTGATTATCTTAACATAGCGGCTTCTTCACGAATGAAAGGTCTTGGTGGCGCAATCAATTCATATTCCTTTGTAAAAGCAATTGCTGAAGAACTTAGAGGACTTGCAGTTGAATTCAATGTTCCTATCTGGTCTGCAACGCAGGTTACGAGAACTGGATTTGGTAATTCCGATGTTGAAATTACTGATACTTCAGAATCATTTGGTCTCCCTGCAACGTGTGACTTGATGCTTGCTCTGATTTCAACTGAGCAACTTGAGGGTATGAATCAATTAATGGTAAAACAACTGAAGAATCGATATAACGATCCAACATCTAATAAGAGATTTGTAGTTGGTATCGACCGTGCTAAGATGAGATTGTATGATGTTGAGGATTCAGCACAGAGTCTATCTAATGATGGTTCATCAGATTCTACATCAAATCCACAATCTAATTCTGATTTCTCGACCTTTAAGATATGATAACACTATCCATAAAAGGATCGAATAAAAAGATCAGATCAGAACTTGAAAGTGCTTTCTTTTTCTATGTAAAAAGACTGATGCCTAGACTGAAAAATCTTGAGGTTGAGATAGAACTCATAAGAAATCTGGCTGGTAAAGAGGGTCTTTATGGTGATTGCACTTGGAATGACAGGAATCATTGTCCAAGGGATTTCACGATTAGAATGGATTGTAATATAAAATTAGATGATATACATGATACACTTGCACATGAGATGATTCATGTTAAGCAATATGTTAGAGGTGAATTAATTGATTTAGTTCGGTCACCAAAAATGTGTAAATGGATGGGTGAATTAATCGATTGGACTAAGTTAAAAAACGATGAGCCATGGGAAAAAGAGACATATGAAAGATCAAAATTGTTATATGAAGAGTGGAAATCTTATAAATAGATAGTAAACATCACTATCACTAATTTATGGGAAATATGCAATCTTTCAAAGAATTTATAGCAGAGGCCGTAGGGCTGCAACCTTCGGAGTTGAAGAAAACAGCCACGGCTGGTCCATATAAGAATCAGGAGCGAACTGATATCCTCGCTGATCTTATCAAAAAACAAATACCATTAGAACTCATTAAGGGCAAGGATATCATCATTGCCAATGTTCCAGAGACATTGGAGAGGATCGAACAGTTTAAAAAGGATGGTAAAACCTTTGAAATGACGGGTGTTAATGGTCGCACCATTACATCTTCTATGCTGAATAAATCCAAATATTTTGGTGGTGGTGCAGGAGCAGGTGGAGGAACAAAGCAGACAGCGATTGGTGAATCTGCACAATGTGTATGGATGTCTGCAATGTTGGAAATTGGATCTGCAATGCCAATTGATAGTTTCACAGATAAAGTTCTTACTAAAGCATTTAAAAATGTAAGTGTTGGAAGTACAAGTCTTAAACAAATCCTTGCTATCGATGAGAGTTGGAAAATGTCATCTTATCTAACTGCACAGTATGCTATTCAAAAAGGTATCATTGAAAAAGGTATGACTTTTCATAGAGATGATACTGTAATGAAAGCAATATATTCTTCGAAAAATGAAGCCTTTAAGAACAATGACTTTAAACCATTAAAGGATGATAAATGGAATCCTGGCGACATTTGGGCAGCAGAAAAAGGTTTCAGAATAAATGAACTCAATACATCAACACTTGAAGGCTTTAATGATGATATACTTGATTTATATCTTCAAAAGAGACTGGTTGGTATTTCATTGAAAAAGGTATCCAAGGCTGTTATTGGTATTGAGAAGAATGTTGAGAGACCGCCACTAACAAGTGATCATAAATTTTCTGCGGGTCGTATCAAGTCTATATCAAAAGGTGAATGGTATACAACCAAATCTAACTTTATAGACTTTCAAGGTGGCTTTATGGCGTTGAGTGCAAACAAGGCTTATGGCTCACACAAAGTGGAGATTAAAGGTAAAAATGCCCGTGGTGGTGGCGCGTCTTGGGGAGTAATGCAAGATGCCGCGGTACGAGTTTATGGAGCTAGTAAGAAACTACCTAAGAATTCTGATATGACCAAGGAAGCCAAGTTAATCGTTTCTGGTAACAAAAAGGCTGTCAATAAGTTCACATCAATGCTCCAGAAGTTTGATAAAACAATTTCATCTGAACAGGTCGTTGAAAAACTTGGAAAAATGAAAGGTAAGGCAGCTGGAGTGTGGATTCATGGAAAACTTGGTGGATTACATATTCTCAATTTGATCCACAAAGGTGGCACAAAGGCAGATCAGTTTATTACACAGATTGTTAATTACGCAGGTAGTTCAACATCAGATTCTAGTGCATACATAAAGTTAACCGAAAAATAATGAGTCAATTAGAAGAAGCTCTAAGATTCCATAGAGAGAATCAAATACCTTTAGCACATAATATCTTTCGACCACATTCGGAGAACTATTATAAGTTGTTCGAATATGCTAGGCAGATGAGAGAATCATCTAGTGCTCCAACATATTTCAATGAATTTGATGATTATCTCATGTCAACAGATATTGGTAAATTTGGTCTTTATGAAGGTAAAGAAGTTCCACTTGATCATCCATTCATTAATGAAGCCGAGTATAAAGGAAGTGAAGTAGAATTGAATAAACCCAAAAGAGGTGGTGATAAGAAATTTTATGTCTATGTAAAGAATGACAAGGGCAATGTAATAAAAGTTCAATTTGGAGATACAACTGGACTGAACGCTAAAATTAATGATCCAGAAGCCAGGAAATCATTCGCGGCTAGACATCAATGTCATCTAAAGAAAGACAAAACAAAAGCAGGTTACTGGTCATGTAATCTTCCAAGGTATGCAGCAGAACTTGGATTAAAAGGAGGAGGTAACTTTTTTTGGTAATATGAGTAAACCATATACAGATAAAATAAAAGGAAATACAAAAATTCGTGTATTTGAAGCAAATATAGAATCAGACGAACTTGTTTGGCATCGTGATCAAGCAGATCGATTAATAACTGTAATCGAAGGAGACGATTGGATGTTTCAGATGGATAATGAGATACCAAAATTATTAGAAGCAGGTGATACTCTTAGTATATCTAAGATGGAATATCATAGACTATATAAGGCAGGTAATACACCACTTAAGATAAAAATAGAAGAGCCAATGAAAAATTTCAAAAAATTCTTTGAAGAGCAAAATCTCAAAGAGATAAAATATATCGGTAAGACTGTAGTGTATGCAACTAGAGACACTTCAGGTGGAGGAGAAACAAGTTTTAAAACAAAGAGTAAAGTTGTTAAATACGATAAGAAATTCAATGTCCTCACACTTGATGATGGCACTAAAGTCAATCTTGCAATACATCAACGAAAAGATAAAAAACTTTACAATAAGAAAGACTTCTACATTGAAAATCACGATCTTGAAGAAGCATACACAGTTGATACTTCTCCGTGGCAAGTTTCTCATAAGGAAGTTCCTAAAGGAAAGGGAAATTGGTCATTTGACTACGTTGCAGCTCTCGACTCTGGAGGAATCAGTGCATTACAGAGAGACACATTTATTTCAAAGGCGCAGTCTACATATAAGAGTGCAGTTAAACAATTAATAAAATTCTTAAAGAAAGATTTAAAAGTCAAACCAAAAGACGTTAAAATCGAATTAGTACCATAATGAGATCATTTAGAACATACTTCTCAGAGGCTTCTTCTGGAAAAAATACTCACATGACCCACTTGGAAGATCAAGTGATATATGGTGGCGTAAAGGGAGCTCGAGAAGCAATATTTGCACTAAGAGCAATGAGAGATATGTTGGCAGGTAATAGTAATGAGAATTATGATGTTACTGTAAAATGGGATGGAGCACCCGCAGTATTTGCAGGAATCGATCCGAGTGATGGACAATTCTTTGTTGCTAAGAAAGGTATTTTCAATAAAGACCCTAAGGTATATAAGTCTGAGGCCGAAGTCAGAGCTGATACATCTGGTGATCTCGCTGAAAAACTAGTGGTAGCATTTAATGAATTGAAAGGTCTTGGCATCACTGATGTTATTCAGGGTGACATAATGTTCACAAAGGGAGATGTTTCAAAGGAATCAATCGATGGAGATTCATACTATACATTCCAACCAAATACGATTGTATATGCTATTCCAATCAAATCAGATTTAGGTAAAAAGATTGCCAAAGCAAACCTTGGAGTTGTGTGGCACACAACATATAAAGGCAAAGACTTTCCTTCGATGAAAGCATCTTATGGTGTGAATTTAAAGAGTTTGAAAAAGAAATCTTCGATTTGGTATCAAGATGCTGAATACAGAGATATTACAGGTAAGGCAAGTCTATCTGCAATCGAAACAGAGGAAGTGAATGATGCCTTAAGTAAAGCAGGAAAAATCTTTCAAAAAATTGCAAGTTCTACTCTAAAACAAATTGAATCGAATCCAGAACTTGCAGGTCAATTTGAAACATTCAATAATAGTCTAGTTCGAAAAGGAGAAAGAATTGGTTCACCCGCAAAGCACGTGAGCGACCTTCTTATTTGGTTCAAAAATAGATTTGAAAAAGAAAGACAAAAGAGAAAGTCAACAAAGGGTAAGGAAGGCGTCAATAGTAAAGAAAAGGAATTGATGACATTCTTCTCAAAAGAAAATAAGAAGAACTTACAACTTGTATTCGAACTCCAAAATGCTATCGTAGACGCTAAACTTCTTATTATAAATAAACTCGATAAAGTAAAACAACTTGATACTTTTGTTCGCACAAAGAGTGGTTTCAAGGTAACGGGCTCTGAAGGATTCGTTGCTATAGACAAAACTACTTCTGGTGCAGTCAAATTGGTTGATAGATTAGAATTTTCAATGAATAACTTTAGTAAAGATGTAATCAAAGGTTGGGAAAGATAAAAATATGATTAAAGGATTTAAACAGTTTAGTGAAGAGACTTCAAAGTCGGTCGTATTCACATTTGGTAGATTCAATCCACCCACGGTTGGACATGAGAAACTTCTCACGAAGGTAGCAGCAATTGCTATAGGTAATGATTATAGAGTCTTTGCTTCTCAGTCTTCTGACCCCAAAAAGAATCCTCTCAACTATAAAGAGAAGGTAATGTTAATGAGGAAGATATTTCCTAAACATGGCAGAAACATTGTCTTAGATAAGAAGATCAAAAATGCAATTGATGGTATGGTATATCTTTATAATGCAGGATATACAAAAGTCACAATGGTTGTTGGTGCTGATAGAATTTCAGATTTTAAAAGTCTCTTAAACAAATATAATGGTGTAAAGGCTCGTCACGGTTTCTATGATTTCCCAGAAGGAATTTCAATTGTCTCTGCAGGTGATCGTGACCCCGATGCAGATGATGTTTCTGGGATGTCTGCTTCGAAGATGAGAACTGCTGCAATGGAAGGTGATTTCCAATCCTTTGCAAATGGTCTTCCAAAGTCATTTGGTGATAAGTTAGCAGTATTCAATCTTCTTCGTAAGAGAATGGGATTGAAAGAAATGACAAATTTTCGTAAACACATTGAATTAAAGACATCAAATATTCGTGAGAGATATGTTGCTGAAGAAGTATTCTCAATAGGAGATAAATTTCTGACTTTAGATGGTAATATTCATACTATTGTAGAAAGATGTACAAACTATATTGTAGGTTCCGATGAAAAGAAATATTTCCTTGATAAGATTGTCGAAGTAAAACAGGATAAGGATATTAAAGATCGTAAAGGTACTCAACCATCAAAATACTTTGCAAAGGACGCTGATGGAGATGAGATGGCTAAATCTACAAAGCAAAAAAGAGCTGCACACTTTAAGAAGAATGCAGAGAAAGATGATGATAACAAATCCGCTTACAAGCCAGCACCTGGCGATGCAACGGCAAAAACAAAACCTTCACAACATACTAAGAAATTTAAAGATATGTTTGGTGAGAAGATTGAATATTATTCAATGGCAGAACTCAAAAAGCAGTTGAAAAAAGAATATGGATCAAAGGCTTCTTCTCTCAAGATTGTAAAGATTAAAGGCGGTGTATCTATCCAAACACCATCCGGTCAAGAACTAGATAGATATAATAATGTACCTAAGATGGGTTACACAATTGTCGAAGATAAAAATCCAGTCGTAGATACTGAAGATAATGTAGAAGAAGGTGTAAATGATCCAGCAATCTTCAAAGCAGTTTTCCTAGCAGGTGGACCTGGATCTGGTAAATCATTTACTGTTGGTCAAACAGGATTAAATGCTCTTGGTCTTAAACTAGTTAATTCTGATCCTGCCTTTGAAAAAGCAATCAAGAAAGCAGGTGGAGCAATGGAACCAGAGTTTATCTTCTCACCAAAAGGACAAGAGATAAGGAAAAGTGCAAAAGCACTTACCTCTAAACAAATGGACCTTTATATCTCTGGTAGACTCGGATTAATCATTGATGGAACAGGAAAAGATTATGATAAAATTAAAAGACAAGCAGAAAGTCTAAAGGCTATCGGCTACGATGTTGCTATGATCTTTGTTAATACAGACCTTGAGACTGCTATCAAAAGAGATCAAGAAAGAAAGAGAACACTCGGCCCGAAACAGGTAGAAGTTATGTGGCAAGATGTTCAGAAGAATATTGGTAAGTTCCAAGCATTCTTCAAAAATGAATTTGTTGTTGTGGATAACTCAATTGGTTCTAATTGGAAAAAGGCAACAACTGATGCTTATAAGAAGATGAAGAAGTTTGCTGAACAAAAGCCAAGATCAAAGGTTGCTCAAGATTGGATTAAAAGTCAGTACGCTAAATCTGAAGGAACAATGGACCCTGAAATGATTAAACTTTTTACCAAGGCAATGAAAGAAATACCAGGCTCAAAGAATCAGAAAGGCATTGTTAAGAAATTAAATGTTCTTAGAAAGAAAGAAAAACTTGAACCAATACCTATTGATGAAGATATAAAGAAAGGACTTCAAAAGAAAGCAGACAAAACAGGCATCCCATATGGAATCCTTAAAAAAGTATTTGATAGAGGTGTAGCTGCTTGGAAAACAGGTCACCGCCCTGGCACTACTCCAGAGCAATGGGGATATGCTAGAGTAAATTCCTTCGCAACTAAGAGTAAAGGTACTTGGGGTGGAGCAGATAAAGATTTAGCAGCAAAGGTAGGAGGATGATACAATTTAAAGAATATTTAGAGATAGGTACAAAAGAGATATCTTATAAATACAAGAAAGATACTCCCGGCAAAAAAATGATCGTGAAAAAAAGATTCACCAAGTCATTACAAAACTCAACAAACAATAAAAAGGAAAAAAGTAAAATGTATTTAAATGATAAAAAAACTCAGAAAATTGCAGAAACAGTAAAAGAGTTAATGAAGAGCAGAGAAGAAAGTAACGCATTTACTGCCGCTGCTGCCGCTGCTAAACTTGCTGGAAAGAAAGAATTTGAATTTGAGGGTAAGAAATATCCAGTCAAGATCAAAGATGCCGCGGCCAAAGCAATCACTGGTGAATCAGTTGAAGTCGAAGAAGTCACTGAACTTGATGAAGGACGATTTGATAAACTAGAAAAGAAACTCGGGCGTATTAATCCAGAATCTTTAGAAGCCGTCATGAATGGAAAGATTAAATTAAATCCTGCAGAACAGAAAGAGTTCGATGAATTCATGAAGGGTGTCCGAAAGATGTTTGCATCCAAACAATATTAAGAACATGAATATTTCAGAAATTAATCAAAAAAATTTATCACTGCTTGATGTAAATCAACTCAAGGCTTTCCTTGATATTTTTAAAGGTGTATCTAATCCAAAAGCCAAGGTTGTTATAAAAGACCTGACTCGCGAATTTGGAACCCGAAAGATGGAAGCAGTTGAAGAAGCATCTGTTAAAGATATCATCAAAGCAGTTAAGGCAGCAGCAAAAAAGATTGGCGGAATCATTGACAAGGTGTTCGATGATAAAGGATTTCAAGATGCTTATGCTAAATACGTCGATAATCCTAAAGATAAAAATAGACTGAAAAAAATTCAAGACTATACAAATGGTATGCTTGGTAATGTTTCTGAAGAAGCATATGACTCTGATAAGAAACATACAATGGACCCAAAGAGTCATGTCCAACTTAATAAGGAAACCGGAATGTATTGCGTATATAACGCAAAATCAGAGAAAGTATCTGAGTTTGAATCTAAAAAAGACGCCGAAGAGTATGCTGTTAAAAATCACGACGAACTGATGAAAGAATCTACCGATCTTGAAGAAGCAGCACTTCCATTCAAGGAATTAGAAAAAGCTTGGATCAGAACAAAGGGTAATGATAAGAAAAGAGAAAAACTTATTAAGAAGCACAAACTCAAGCCCCTCATCTCTAATGTAAGACAAGGGTCTATCAAACTTGGACCAATGAATGATCTTAAAGCAAAAAATGGTAATCATACCATGGCTGGTCTAGATGCAGATGGTGAACTAATCTTTATAAGTAATAATCCTGTAAGAATTCATTATCCATCCAACACTAAAGATCGTCCCAGAGGTGATGAGATGAAAGAATCTCTTTCACTTGATACACTTCGTCTACGCAAGGTAATAGAATTATCAGTGAATGAGTCAGACAAAAAGACGATTGATTCATTTATTGCTGAGTCTAATGTCGATATTACATGGGCTCCGAGTAAAATATCTAAAACATTTAACAAATTCACAAGGGGACTCTAATATGATTTCATTTTCACAATACTTGATCGAAGCTAAATATCCACTATACCACAAGACATTTACATCTGCTTCACAAGCAGCTTTAGACCTTGCTAAGAAACAAGGATTCGAAGTTGATGAGGATGATTGGTTTAAACAAGTCTCAACCGGTCCCAAGAAGCCAGGTAAAGGCAAAACTAATCGATATGTCGTTAAGGTTACTAAGAAAGGTAAAGACACAAAGAAAAGACTAGCCTTTCAAGTCTATGGCATGGATTCTGGTAAATACGAATTGAATGCTTATGTTGAATCGACTGATATCGAAGAAGCCAAAGGTTCTGTAATAGATCAAGTTAAAGCAATCGTTGCAAATAAGCAAGCATCCAAGATCAGTGGAAAGATGATCGATATGCAGACAGCATCTTTTATCAGTCAGATTTATGATAAAGTAAATAGTGCAGTCAAGAAGAAGATGGAAAAAGATAAGATTGAAAATCTTGTAAAACTTGCACAGAAAGTAATGGCTAAAGAAAACATAGGTGTGCAAGATGGTCGCCGTGTTGTAGTTAAAGCTTTAACTAAGTCAGCCGCATTAAGACTTCTGAAGAAACTTAAAAATAAATTTAGTTCATGGGATACAAGCATTGATAAAGATGGTCTCAGTATGATTGTTCCAAATGAAAAGCATATCGTTCGTTATCTTCAAAAACAACCCGAGGTTGATACTATTGGTGAAGCAACTGATCTAGAAGAAGCAGTCAAGTTTTGGACAGTTACTATTACTAAGAAAGCTGGTAAACTCTTTAAAGGACAGACAGTTGATGTAAAAGCCAGAAACAGTGCTGAAGCCATTAAGAAAGGTATCAAACAAATGAAAGGTGATCCAATGATAGTTCCAAGTGGCAGTGTAGATGCTGTATTAGGAGAATCTATTAAAGAATCAAGAACAGATGATCTTGAAAAGACAAATGTAAGAAAGAATAAAGTATAATACTCAACCAAACACAATGGGAATATGACTTCGAACGAACGAACACGACTAGATAGAATTGAAGAAAAGATCGATAAGATGGCAGATGCCATCATTGCTTTAGCACGTGCTGAAGAAAAGATCACAGCTTTAGACGAAACTACTAGAATAATTTTAAAACGGATGGTTGCCCAAGATGAGCGCTTAAGAACTGTTGAACAGCTTCAAGCGGATGCTGAAGGAACCATAAAAACAATCAAATCTATCACTTGGACGTTTGTCTCAGCTGTTGTCACTGGTCTTGCCGGTGCAGTACTATGGATGATAGGATTGTCTGGAGATAAATAACAATATGAATATTATAGAGAAGATATTAAATAATTTAGATGAGAAGCCCCTCACACCTTCTCAAAGAAGGGCACGAGGAAGAATCATGAAAAGGCTTGCTCCAAAGATTGCACTGAAAAGAAAAATTGCAATGAAGAAGAAAGCTTCACCTGAAAAGATTGCTAAGAGAGCAGAGAAGCAGGCTAAAGAAATAATTCGTAATAAGATATTAAAGGATAAGAAATATCAAGATTTAGATGTAGGTCAAAAAACTGTAGTTGATAAAAAAGTCGAGAAGAAGAAAGCCGTCATTAAGAAGATTGCCAAGAAACTCTTACCCAAGATTAAGAAACAAGAAAAAATAAGACTTGCAAAAATGCAAGACAAGAAAGAATCTAACAAGATTAAAGAAGTAGAACAACCATCCACAAAAGCAGCATATGATTTCAAAGATATACATGGAATTGAAATCTATGACGAAGATAAATAAAAATATGAAAGATTTAAAAAAATTATCCAAGAAAAAACTAGAAGAACTAGGCAGAGATCATGGACTTGAACTAGATCGTAGACTTAATAAAAATGCTCTAATCGAGCAATTGGAAGAAGTTATGACAGAAGAGCCTTCATCAATGATTGACTTAAAAGCTGAGTATGTTGAAGAAGTTATTCAACCCGTAGTTAAGGAAACACAGTCGTTTCGTTCTTTAAGAGAAGCCAAAGCATATGCTAAAGCAAACGGAGGCAAAGTTGTAGAGAAAGGTAAATTTTACGTTCGTTAATCCATGAAGATATTCAGTGAATTAAATAATGATAATTTTGAATTATATGCTGCAAATCACTACAGAAATACAGCATGTTTAGATATCGAAGATTTTAAAGAAGACTTAGCCAGATTCAAATATATCAATCGATTATTGAAAAGATATGAATCGAGTGGAATAATATCCGAAAGACTTATATTAAATCATATAATAACAATATATAATGTATTCGATATTTCGGCTGCAACTAGAATGTTATTCTATCGGGTTTCTACAAATCATTGGCCGACACTAAAGACATTTTTAATATATTTAAACTATCTAAATCCAGAACATAAAAAAAACATTGTTACAGACTTATACGTAGCAAGAAAATTACAAGCATTATAAATCACTACTATGGGATTATTAAGAGGAGCAGATTTTATTTACGCACTAAGATTTCTTAGATTGCTAACCATGCCGTGGAGAAAGACCGACGCATTCAAACAGGGTGTTATCGATGATGATGGTAATAAGTTGAAAGAACCAGAAACTTCCGATGAGAAATCTGCTTATAATACATTCCATAAACTAGTCTTCAATGTCCGAAGACTATTGGGTAAGTTACCTTTGGGTAAGACTACGATTGCTCGATATGGTGCCGCATTATATTTAATAAAAGACCATTGTAATATTTCGGATAAGAAACTTGCAAAAGTAATAAGTGAATTAACAGGTATGGAAATTGAAGGAACATATCTGGTAGAATCAACCGAGTGGTTTCTAACTGAGGACTTGAAAAGAATTCGTTCAGGTTCATTTACTTTAACAAAAGATTTACCATTAAGAAATGGAGAACCTTTAGCCAAAACTAATACAACTGTTATAGTTGAAGAGCATGAACCCATTGGGGAGGTCTTTGGTATCAAAGTCTTTAAGGGATATCATGTGAAAACTAAGCAAAGTATATATATAACACAGAACGATATAACATTCTAATATGAAAAAAGAACAAATGACAACAGGAGCAGTAGCAATGATCGATAAACCCTTAATGGCTAAAAAGAGGAAGTATCGTGATTTCGATGTCCCAACAGATGTTTTTAGAAAATTTCAAAATGGAAGAAATAAGTTCGAAAGATGGGCAAAATATCTTGACTTAACTGATAGTGATCAAAAGAAGATATATGATTATGCCCGCTCAAATCGTGATGCTGTAGTAGTACTGAGAGATTCAGCTACTGGAGCTTTAAGATCGATTCGCCAAAGAGCCGCAAACGATTAATACAATAATCAACAATGTATCGTAGTATTTGATGCATTGGTGTATTATTGTCTTTACAAACTAACCCTAAATGTATATATTAGTACATAATGATATTCGAAGAACAAATCTCCCGCAAACCAGATCACTATCCTTGGACCGAAGAGTTCATTACAGCCATGCACAATGGTTTTTGGACCGATAAAGAATTTAATTTCCAATCCGATATCCAAGACTTTAAAGTAAACTTGTCCGACAAAGAGCGAGACATGGTAACCCGTTCTCTATCTGCAATCGCTCAGATTGAAGTGGCAGTAAAAACTTTTTGGGCTAACGTAGGACAGAATCTGCCACATCCATCAATTACTGACCTTGGTTATGTCATGGCTAATGTCGAAGTTATCCATAATAACGCATATGAAAGACTGCTTGATTCATTAGATATGAATAGTATCTTTGAAGAGAATCTAAAACTCGACATCATTCAGAATCGTGTAAAGTATCTTCGTAAATATCTACACAAGTATTATAAAGACTCAAAGAAACAATACGTATACTCGCTCATTCTTTTTACACTCTATGTAGAGAATGTTTCTTTGTTTAGTCAGTTCTACACCATCAATTACTTCAATCGTTATCGTAATCTATTGAAAGACACTGCTCAGCAAGTTGCATATACTTCGAAAGAAGAATTGATTCACTCTATGGTTGGTATTAAGTTAGTAAACACTATTCGTGAAGAACATCCAGAATTATTTGATGAAGAGTTTGTAGATCGTATTCGTCATGAATGTGTAGAAGCATATAAGGCAGAATCAAAGATTATTGAATGGTCGGTAAATGGTTATCAGTCTGAGCATCTTTCAACACCGATCCTTCAAAACTTTATTAAAAACCGCTTAAACGAATCACTCACAAATATTGGGATTGCTCCAGTATTTTCCGATGTGGATCAAGACATGCTGGAAAAAGCAGTATGGTTCGAAGAAGATGTATTAGGTAATACTTCTACCGACTTCTTCTTTAAACGCCCAACAGAATACTCAAAGAAAGACAAATCATACGACGAAGACGATCTATTTTAGGATATATACATTATGGAAAAATACTATTGGTTAAATGAAGACTCGCGCAAGTTTCTTGAGCGAGGATATTTGAAAGAGGGTGAGACAGCAGAAGAGAGAATCTCTGTTATTGCAAAGACTGCCCAAAAAGAACTAAAGATCAGAAACTTTGCTAAGAAGTTTGAAGAATATATGTCCTATGGATGGTATTCATTATCTTCTCCTATCTGGGCAAACTATGGACTTAAAAGAGGTTTACCAATCTCTTGCTTTGGTTCTTATGTAGATGATACACTTGAGGCAATTCTCACAAAGCAAGCTGAGATCGGAATGATGACTAAAATGGGCGGAGGTACATCTGGCTACTTTGGTGATCTTCGAAGTCGTGGCTCGGAAATCTCTTCTGGTGGTAAATCAAATGGTCCGGTTCATTTCATGGAGTTATTTGAATCCGTGACAAATGTGGTGTCTCAATCAAATGTTCGCAGAGGTTCCTTTGCAGCTTATATGCCAATCGAACATAAAGACATTCTAGAGTTTCTTCAGATTCGTGATGATGGTAATCCAATCCAACAGTTGTCAATCGGTGTAACTGTTTCCGATAAATGGATGAAGAGCATGATCGATGGTGATAAACCAAAACGTAAGATTTGGGCTAAGATAATTCAAAAGAGATTTGAATCTGGTTATCCATACCTATTCTTCTCTGATACAATGAATAACGAGGCGCCCGATGTATACAAGGATAAGAAGATGAAGATACATGCTTCTAATCTTTGTTCAGAGATTGCACTATCATCAAGTAATGATGAATCATTTGTGTGTAATCTTTCATCAATGAACCTTCTTCATTATGATGAATGGAAAGGCACCGATGCCGTTGAGGTATTAACATTCTTCCTTGATGCTGTAATGTCGGAATTCATTCGTAAAACAGAAGGCATGCCATATATGGAAGCACCCCGTAATTTTGCTAAACGCCAGAGGGCATTAGGAATCGGTGTTCTCGGATGGCATTCTTATCTGCAATCAAAGATGATCCCATTTGAAAGTTTCGAAGCAAAGACTTTGACTGGTCAAATCTCTTCATTGATGAAACAAGAATCTCATCTTGCTTCTAAAATTCTAGCAGAAGAATATGGTGAGCCTGAACTATTGAAAGGATACGGTCGTAGGAATGTAACTACTCTGGCTGTTGCACCGACTACATCAAGTTCATTTATCCTTGGTCAAGTATCTCCAAGTGTTGAACCATTGAATTCTAACTACTTTGTGAAAGACTTGGCAAAGGGTAAGTTCACATATAAGAACCCTTATCTTGAAAAGACACTTGAATCTCATAAGAAAAATAATAGAAACATTTGGAAATCTATTCTCACAAATGGTGGCTCGGTTCAGCACCTTGAATTCTTAACTGATGAAGAGAAAGGTGTGTTCAAAACCTTTGGAGAGATTTCACAGAAAGAGATTATAATACAAGCATCTATTCGTCAAAGAAATACCGACCAAGCACAATCAATCAATCTAATGATCCACCCAAAAACCCCAGTCAAAGAAGTAAATCAATTACTCATCTTTGCTTGGGAACAAGGAGTGAAGACACTTTACTATCATCGTGGGACTAATCCTTCACAGGAATTGTCTCGTAATCTACTCAACTGCAGTTCTTGCGAAGGATAATGATCAAAGAACTACAATACTGTTGCCATTGCAAATCACAATACACTGTTCAATATAGAGAACAAGATGTCGATGAAGATTTGGTTCCATTCTATTGTCCGTTTTGTGGAGTGGAAAACTACGGCGAAACCGATTTAATTGATGAGGAAGAATATGAATAAATAACTCCATGTGGAGTTATAAAGATAAAAAATTTACAACCGAGATGATCGGTGATAATATAGGCTTTGTTTATATTGTTACTGATACTGTTTCGGGCATGAAATATATCGGAAAGAAAGGATTCTTCTCAAAGGTAACCAAGCCACCATTAAAAGGTAAAAAACGTAAACGTAGGTCTATTAAAGAATCCGATTGGCAAGTTTATTGTGGTTCAAGTGAGTCTGTTAAAACTCTTGTTGAAGAAAATGGTTTAGATCATTTTGAAAGAGAAATATTGCATCTGTGTAAGAGTAAAGGAGAAATGAGTTATATTGAGATGAGAGAACAGATCACAAGAGATGTTTTATTGAAACCCGATGAATATTTGAATGGTTTTGTTGGTGGTAAAATCCATCGAAATCATCTGAAAAATCTTTGGATTGAAGAATAAAAAGATTTGACAAGTGATGGATATATGATATAATCAGTAATGATTCAAAATAATAGAAATATCACAAAAATACATTATGATTATAATTGATTACTCAGCGATTGCCATTGCGGCAATCTTTTCACAAGATCGTCCTCAAGATATTGAAGAAAGTCTTATTCGCCATATGATTCTTAATCGAATTCGTATGTACAATCTTAAGTTTCGCGAAAAATATGGAGAGACAGTCATCGCTTGTGATGGTGGATCGTGGCGAAAACAAGCTTATGCTCAATACAAATCTGGGCGCAAAAAAGGTCGAGAAGAATCACCACTTGATTGGAAAGAGTTTTTTCGTCTAATCAATATGATTCGTGATGAACTAAGAGAGCATTTTCCATATCCAGTTGTATGTGTAGAGAATGCAGAGGCTGATGATATCATTGCTGTTCTATCAAAATCTACTCAAGAGTTTGGAAAGAATGAACCAGTTGTTATTGTATCAGCAGATAAAGATTTCTTACAACTACATCGCTATTCTAATGTTAAACAGTTCAGCCCAATGAAACGTGATTTCATAAAAGTTGATGATCCACTATATTATAGATTTGAACATATCTGTAAGGGTGATAGTAGTGATGGTGTTCCAAATGTTCTAAGCCCAGATAATACATTTACAGATGGACTTCGTCAAAAGCCAATGCGTGTTAAGAAGATTCAAGAATGGTATCAAAGTAAAGATAATCTAGAGGCTATTATGGAAACAGAAACCTTACGTAACTTCCATCGTAATAGAGAAGTCATTGATCTTGATTATATTCCAAAGGAAATTGTAGAATCTATTGAAAAGGAAACTAACGTAGAGAGATCGAAGACTAAGAAAAGTATCCTTAATTATCTCATTGCCAATCGGTGTAGCATGTTGGTAGAAGCCGCACCAGATTTTCAAACTAAATAACAATACTATGAAAACACTACACGAAATATTCACTGAAATTCAAGATTCACCCACACGTGCTGAACGCCAAGAAATCCTAAAAGAAAATAATTCTTTTTCACTTCGAACAATCCTTCAATTGAATTTTAATAAAGACATTAAACTTGAACTTCCAACTGGTAAGCCACCATACACTTGTGATGAAGAACCATATGGTAAACCAGAACAGAAGATTAAACAACTTGGTAAATGTGCCGTAGGGTCTGGGACAAATTCTATAAAGAAGGAAAAGATATTCATCGAAATCGTTGAAAGCTTGACTGAAAAAGATGCCAACATTGTATGCTTGGCTAAAGATGGAAACATAATGAAGGAATACTCTCGTGTATCCGAAAGTCTTGTCAAGTCTGTATTCCCTACACTGGTAAAATGAGTGAATTGGAACTGAGAAAAATCATTGATGATCTTAAAAGAGAAATCTTATTACTCAATAAAAAGATTGCAACAATCGATGAAAGACACTATAAAGAGGATATTAAAAATTTGACAAATAGTAAATAAAGTATATATTATATACTATGAATATATTTGCCTTATCTCCAGTACCAGAAGTTGCCGCTAAGTGGCATTGTGATAAGCACGTGGTCAAAATGATTCTTGAATCTGCTCAAATGCTATCGACAGCCCATCGTATACTTGATGGTAAAGAATCTAGAAGACCTTCAGTCTCTGGTAAGACAATGTCAAGATATTGGGAATTATCCGATGACCGAGAAAGTAAACTATACAAGGCTGTTCATATGAAACATCCATCTACACTATGGACGATGGAATCTCATCTGAATTATAAATGGCATTATGATTTATTCAAATGTCTATGCAAAGAATATACCTATCGATATGGAAAGATTCATGTATCAGAATCTAAACTTCTAGATATTCTAAAAGATACACCAAAGAATATTAAGAAATCCTATATGACACCCTTTGCTCTTGCGATGGGATCGAACCCCGAGTGTATGGATTATGATGACCGTATTGGTTCATACCAAAAATTCTATCAAACAAAACAACATAGATTCTCAATGACTTGGAAGAATCGAAAAATACCACATTGGTTTAAAATCCATAAATAAGACCTTATGACATACGATTACTATTGCAATAAATGCGACAAAGTGTGGGAAGAATCCCATTCAATTGATAACAGAGATAAACCTGTGGGAAAGCCATGCCCCTGTGGAGATGGCGGTACAGTTAAACGAGGTGTATGTGCGCCAGGGCTATCTTATGAAGGGTCTGTATCAACTATTAGAAGAGCGGGATCCGAGTGGAATGATGTCTTGAAGGGTATCAAGAAGGCTGGCGGCAAAAAATCAAATATTGACCACTACTAATATGAAAAGGAATAGAAAAAATATTAAAGGAAAAATAGAAAGAAGAGAACAACTGAATGACCGAGATTCATTTGAGAAAAATAGACGTAAGGTAAAAAAGTTCAATAAGAAAATGAAAAGTAAGCAAGAATTTTCGAATCAATATGAACATGAACTTTACATAGATAATTATGAGTATTAGATTCAATCATAAACCCATGCAACTTGGCTACGATCTGAAAGCAAAATCTACTGTTGCAGGGAGATTGTATAAAACTCCAGAGGGTGTATTCTATCCTTCGGTAACAACAGTATTAGGTCATGCAACTAAGGCTGGGATTTTAGCATGGAGAAAGGCTGTTGGTGAAGAAGAAGCAAATCGTATATCTCGTCATGCATGTGCCCGAGGAAATGCAGTTCATAATACAGCAGAGAGATACATCAATAATGAAGAAAATTTCTTAAAGGAACAAACCATGCCTCATGTTATCCAATTATGGAATGCAATGAAAAAAGTATTGGATGAAAAGGTAGATAATATAATAATGCAAGAGGTGCCACTGTATTCGGATGACTTAATGCTAGCGGGAAGAGTTGATTTAATATGTGAATTTGATGGGGTTCTATCCATTGTAGATTTCAAGACATCTAGTAGAGTTAAGACAAGGGATCAAATTTCTGGGTATTTTAAACAGGAGTGTGCCTATGCAATCATGTTCGAAGAAAGAACAGGAATCAAAATAGATCAGTTGGTTACTGTTATGGTTGTCGATGGATCAGATGAATCAATAACATTCATAGAGAAGAAAGAAGATTGGGAAGAACCACTCAAACAAACGATCTCAGAATATTATGATCATCTAAGAGAAAAAGTAAAGAATCTATAAGTTGTTCATCATCAAACATTTATGACTTTTAGGGTATTCACGTAAGTAGTATCCTAACTACTTTATACTCAATGAGATAAGACTATTGACAATATGATGAAAATAAAGTATAATAGTATTACAAGATTGAGAAAGACTTATTACATTATGAAAACATTCGGATACATCATACTAGCACTTAACATTGGTATTATACCAATCAACTACCTCGCAGGAAATCTAACGTCTTCCTCTTTGATTCTTAACTTATCAATTTCTGCCATTGTGCTTTTCCAACTCACATTTGACAATAAGTAATGTACACAAACTCAAATAGACATCGTATGGGTCAAGAAAAATCAGAACTTAAAGTAGGTGATGATGTTTTGTATACCTGCGGCGAGATGATAGGTAGCGGCACTGTATTTCGAATTGAAGAAAAAGAAATCGTTGTGGAAACTGGAAATGGTGCTCAAGGATTAGAGTACATAAACAAATCTCAAATAGTAAAAAGAAATCATGGTTGATATATTAATGTTAGTTGCAGGTGTATTAGGAACCGGATTGATTTGTATGTTTATCTATTGGTTTACAGGAATTTTATAGTATGGAAAATGAATATAGTTTAAACTTTAATTCGACATTTGGTTTTGTTTTAATCAATAACAGAACTAGAGAAGAGATATCGGTAAGTGATTCTGAAGCTTTCAGATGGAGTAAAAAGTTTTGTGTTGCAGTTAATTTACAAGCAGATAAAAAGATGAGTGAAATTTTCAAGTTTTAATTATTATGGTAGAAGGATTATTAGATTACAAGAATGGCGTATTCGTGTTTATTAAAAACAACATCGAACACATCATCGATGCTGAACTAGCTCACAACCTTTACATTGGAACAGTTGAATGTTCTATGGCTGTACTAGAGTATTTTGAAGAAAAAGAATTTGAAGGCTATATGTCTTATATTCTACGAGATGAGATTTAAAAAATTATGATTATATTAACAGACTGTGATGGAGTCCTATTGAATTGGGCTCAGAGTTATAACTGGTGGATGCATCGTAAAGGATATCGCCAAAAGCAACCGAATGAATATGCTATGGATAAGTGTTATGGAATTCCACGAGATGAATCAAGGGAATTATGTAAAACTTTCTGTGAGTCAGCAGCGGTTGGATTTCTTCCACCTCTACGAGATGCCGTAAAGTATGTTCGTAAGTTACACGAAGAGCATGGTGTGGTTTTCCATTGCATTACTTCAATGAGTGATGATCGATACGCAATCAAACTTCGTGAACAGAATCTTGACCGAGTCTTTGGTGAGGGTGTATTCGAACGACTTGTATGTCTTCCATGTGGAGAAGACAAGGATGAGGCACTTGAACGTTATCGTGATTCCGATTTTATATGGGTTGAAGATAAGACAGAGAATGCCAATCTCGGTGCAGAAATGGGATTGAACTCTTTTCTAATCGAACACCCTTACAATGTTGGTAAAGATACGCGAGAAGGTGTGACTCGTGTAAAAAACTGGAAAGAAATTTACGAATATGTGGGTTGAAACGATTCTAGGAATAATCTATAATGTTTGTTTCATTGGGTGCTTCTGGCCCCAAATTTACAAGTCAATTAAAACACAGTCGGTCGAAGATGTGAGCATTTGGTTATGTTTCATGTCTATCATTGGATATTGTGCGGCTCTGAGTTATGCTCTCCTTCGATTTGGATTTGATTTCTGGCTATGTATCAATTATATATTGAGTGGTATGTCAGTGATTGCAATGATCCTAGTATATTACAAATATAAGAAATGAATTTAATTTTTATAGATACAGAAACAACTGGTGTGGTTAGAGAAAAACACGAGATTGTACAATTAGCCGCTATCGTGACTAATGATGATGCTTCGCAAGTATTGGATGAAATTAATATCACTATTCGACCAGAAATGATAAACACAATTGACCCAGCCGCAATTGCAGTCTGTCATAAAACAGTTGATGATTTATTATCTAATGAATATAGTATGAAAGAAGCCCACAAAGTCTTCTGTGATTTTCTAGGTAAGCATGTCAATAGGTATGATAGAAACGATAAAGCCCAATTCGTTGCGTACAATTCGCCATTCGATGAAGACTTTGTTCGATTACTATTTGATCGATGCGGAGATGATTATTATGGTACTTGGTTTTGGAATCCGAGTTTATGTGTGATGAGAGAGTTTGCTTTCTTACTTAGAGACAGTAGACACAAGATTGAGAACTTTAGATTATGCACAATATGTGAATTTCTTGGAATCGATTTTGATGAAGATAATGATGCCCATGATGCACTATATGATGTGAGAAAAACAATTGAAATATTTAAAAAACTAATATAATGGAAAAACTATACAAAAAAACAAAGACTGGTGCAATTGCCCAATGGGAAATATTCACCGAAGGTAACAAATATTGGACAGAACACGGACAGATCGATGGGAAGATTACTACAAGTGTTCCCACTATATGTGAAGCCAAGAATGTGGGTCGATCAAATGAAGTGAGTGAATCAGAACAAGCTCAATTTGTTGCTCGTCGTAAATGGGAAGGTCGCCAAAAATACGATGGATACACAACTGACATCAATGATGTTGATAAAGGAAAAAGTTATTTCGAATGTACTCTGGCACATAACTGGAAATCACAAGCTAAGAATATGCCAGAGAATATCATGGGTTCTCCTAAACTTGATGGACTTCGTTGTATCATCACTAAGGATGGTGCCTTTACTCGTAATGGAAAACAGTATGTCACCACTAAATTCATTGAAGAAAGTCTGAAAGATTTCTTTGAGGAATACCCCGATATTATTCTTGATGGTGAATTATATTGTCATAGACTTCATAATGATTTCAATAAGATTACATCTCTTGCTCGAAAGACAAAAGAAAAATCTATTAAGCCTGAAGATTGGAATGAGATTAAAGACAAGTTGAAGTTGTACATCTTTGATATCTATGACCAAAGTGAACCAGAGAAGGAATTTACCGACCGATATGAATTTTTCCACAATCAATTTATAGATGCAGAATATTTAGTTCCTGTTATTAATAAACTAATTACACATGATCAGATCGATGAGTATCATTCTGAATGTATTGAAGAAGGATATGAA
>Ga0181400_1000196_pt1 | contig 24983 bp, 27 predicted proteins | sample 23SPOviralmetaG_FD_130129 | JGI IMG/M metagenome (GOLD analysis project Ga0181400, IMG submission 130129) | Marine viral communities from the oligotrophic San Pedro Time Series (SPOT) site, San Pedro Channel, CA, USA - 23 SPOT_SRF_2011-06-22 | ecosystem: Environmental > Aquatic > Marine > Strait...
CCACAATCTTCAAGAAGTTGGTGGAATGGTTCCATTTGTTTCTCGTGAATGTTATTCAGGTGAAGGTTCGGGAGGACTTGCTCCAACTGGAAAAGATGCTGATGTTGAAGGATATGTTCAGGATACACTTGCTGGTCAGTTCTTTTGGCAAGGTTTTAAAACCAGTGGTTTGGCATCTCGTGTTGATAGTCGGGGAATTGACCTTCACACTGATATTCAACTTGATGACCTTAATGGCAAAACCAAAACAGCATATGTTCAGAGATGTTGGTTGGAAGTTGTCCGTTATCTAACAATTGTTGATGGACACCTAGAAGTATTTTATGCTTAATTTGTTCCCGATTGTGAGTTTATATAAGTAATAATAATACAAATGGGAACATTTCTGTTTTTTCTATAAATCTTTTTTTCATAAATATAATATAATAAATAATATATTATATATAATAAATAAATGTCATCTTTTGTGGATACAACACTTTTAGAATGTAATAGATTGCAAAGTATTGAAGGACTTTCAAATAATAATTCAAATAATAATGCTGAATGGACAAATAGAATGGGTGAAGTTGTCCAATTAAATCCTGGTGATAGAGTTTCAGTTTCTAGTGCTTATGTGAATACAAGGGGATGTGGTGGAAATAATATTGAAATAAAAGGAAAAGATTTTAATGGAACAACTAAAACCTTTAATTATACAAAGTTAATATATGAAAAATTATCTGAACCAATAACATCAGAGTTTTCATTTGATGAAAACCCACAAGGAACTGATAATAATAGAGTTGGCATGATACAAGCACAAATAATTGAAAATGTTTCAGAAGATATATTATTAAAAGATGATGAAATGAACATTGAAATGGGATTTTATAAAAATACAAATGGGGAAAATTATATGCATCTTCCACGAAGATTTTATGGACAAGAGGAAAGCATAGCAGAGTTTGACAAAATAAGTGCTAGTTCAACAGCATCAGATATATGGACAACATATGACACATACAATAACGGAAATGGGGCATTACAAGGACCAACTAATTGGCACACATCGGAAGATAATGTTTCTGTTTCAATAACTATCCCAGCAATTCCCACTGATATTATATTTATATATCCTGGAACAAATATTGATTGCCAAGAATTAAAAGTTAGTGATGAATGGTTTATTTTTAATGAAAAAAGAACAGAAGCAATTAAACCAGGAAAGTTTAAACAAGAACCAGTTGGGACCCCACCCGAAGAATTATTTGAATATAAACAATTTAGACCTATATATTCTTATTTCAGACAAAAAAATGATAATAAAAGATACACAATGATGAAACAACCTGTTTATTATAATTTATATGAGGGTCCTGGAAAAGAACATTGGGATGATATAATGGATAAAAAAATAAAGTTTTCAAATAGAAAATATAATCCTTGCTTATTAGATTTTATAAATTATAAAGAACTTATTAAAATTAAAGTTGATAAAGGTTTTAATTCTCCTGAAAGTGTGGCAGAACAAATAACACAACAATTCCAAAAAAACTTGCCCGATAATCCAAAAACATTTTCAGTTTATGATAGTGGTGCCAGTTATTCAAATGCTAGTTTAACAGATGATAACCCATATGCTGATGTTAGAGCATCAATAAGAGATATCACGGAAACATATTCAACAAATACATGGAAACCAGTTATGTGTGGAAATATGGAGGATAATTCAAAAACAGCATATTTAAGTGCTTATAATAAATCAACAGCATCACAAAAATTGGTCGATCATTATAATTCATTTAGGAATATATATGTCCGAAGACCTGATTTCATAGAAAAGGGAAGATTAATTAATAATGGTTGGGGAGTTTTACACACGAATGCTTGTGCAACTGACCCAAGAGAAAATGGAATGGTTAATCATGAAGAGTTAATTGATGATTTAACATCATACACAATAAAAATAGCAAATTGTGAATATACAGAAGACAATTTAAAATTATTTTCTAATTGGTTTATTGAACAAGGAAAACATCCTGAATTATTCAAAGATAATGATAAATTATTTCCTGACCCAGCAATAAGAAATATAAATAATTCTAGGTTTATTCATATGAATAGATGGGAAATAAATGATACTCATTACACAGATTTTGGAGATGATAATTATGAAGGGTGGAATTATTGGAACGGAAATCCTGATGCAATCCCATTATATGAAAGTTTTTGGAGATTACAAAATCCAATAAGAAATCAACCGACAGATTTTTCACATCAATCTGTTCCAGTATTTTTTGGATATCAAAAAGAAAATGAAGGTGTATATATTGAACATCCAAATGCTTCTAATTTATCATATGGTTTTGCTACAAAATATGAATATACAGATGATTTCGGAGATACGAAGTTTGGAATAGAACTTCACCCAGGACTAGTTGGTGGGATGGATGATTATTCATTTATATATGGTGTGGGAGAAAGTCCATTGGATAATCCAGCATTGGAACCATTACAGATTTATGGATATCAAAAAGGACCATTAAAAGCAAATAAATATAGGATGGGTTATGATTATTCATTCAGTGCTTATGGAAATGCTACAATACAAGGATTTAGTGGATACAATTTAATGGCACCAAATGGGGAATGGGCACCAGGAATAACTGCAAAATATAATCAATATAATAATTGGTATTCAACAGATGAGCAAATAGAAGGTGAAGGAAACACATTCCTATCTCCAAAACTAACATCATCATATATTGGAGCAAAAAATTGTGCTTGTAATTATGACACAACAACAAATAAGTTTGGTTTCAGATATCTTCACACAGCAGAAAATATTGGGAATGAATATAATGCCGGTTCAACAGGAACTGACCCATCGGGGACAACAAACACAAATCCAATTATAACTGATGCTGATGAAGAAGTTTATAAAATAAATAAAAGACCAAAATTGACAACATATTCCCCGAACATGAAACCATATCTATTGCCAACGGCACTTAAACTTGGAAATGTTAGTGGAACAAAAATTGAAAGTGCTTGGGAATATCCAAATGAAAATATCCAACCTTGGAAAGTGTATGATGCCCATAGTGGTGTTTTTATGGATTTTAAAAATGCTTATACAGAAGAAACATTTAAGGATGGATTATTAGGAATAATGGGTTTCACATATGAACAATTTAATTCACAAAGTGTTGATAGACAAGAAAGGGTTGGATATGACAATATAAGTAATTTAGGAGAATATATAACAACTAATTCACAGATTGTTTCAACTGATACAACAAACTTTATGGTTAATCCATATGGTGCCGTGTTATATACAACCCAAATCCCCACAGCATATTTGGTGAATGTGGTTGATAGTGAAACAGAAACTGGATTGGGGAAACCTGTTGAATATCTCCCAGTTATATCAGAACAAACACAATCAATAACAATTGAGGGTGCTGAACTTCCAAGAACAATGTTAAGACCATATTATTGTATAAGGTCAGATATTATTGGACAATCAAATTATGTTGGAGGAACAACAAGTGGTTTAAGATATCCAATTATAAGTGTTATTAATAAAATTAATTCAGATAAAGATTTTGTGCAATTAAGTGGAGGAGATATGACAATGACAATAACAAAACAAGTAAGATTAACAGATATCACAACATCCATAACAGACCCAAATGGAACATTGGCAAATCTAGATGATGGTTCATGTGTAATATATAGAATTGAAAAAGATGATAACACAGCAAGATTTGATATTATCGATCAAATACTAAATAAAAATAATAAAAAAAAATAATCAATAATTAATATATTATTAATATTATAAATAAAATGCCCGAAGGAAAAGGAACATATGGAAGCAAAAGAGGACGACCGAAGAAGAGTGTTGAACCAGTTGAAAGCAAAGGCAAAAAGGCACCGGCAAAATCCAGTGGTGGTGGTGATTGGAAGGGGCATCTAAAAAAGACATTTGAAGCAGGGAAGAAGAAAGACCCAAAATATAAATATTCCCAGGCAATGAAGGATGCCAAGAAAACTTATAAGAAATAATGTTCCCGATTGTTGATTTATATAAGTTAATAAAATACAAATGGGAACATTTTTAATTTTCTAATATCTGAAAATAAAATATATGTTAATAATATAAATGAGTGAAATTAGTTTTGAGGAAATCATAAGTATTTTGGCAATGCACGGCAGACCTGATTTGATTGCTGATTTAAAAGATATGTTAGGAGACCCCGATTATTTACAAGTGAGTGAAGATAGTTCAACAGATGAAGATGATAATTGTGAAATGGAAGATGTTAAGGCAGTTGTAGATGATGAAGGGTTCCATAAATTAATTTAATTAATAATTTAAAAATAAAATCTTATATTATTATATATGGAAACTTTTTTCACACCAATTAAAGAACCAATTAAAGAAGTTGTTGATATAAACATATTTGAAAAAGTTTGTTTAATTAATCAACTTCCTTTGGCACCTGATTTAACAAATAAGATTATGAACATTTATAAACATGATGTATTAACTCCAAAATATAAAAAAGGACAAAAGGATTTAATCCAACATATGCAATATTATATGTGGTTAAATAAAAAGATAAATAAAAAAGATAAAAAAAATGATACACTCCTAAACACAATTCAAGAGTTTGATTATTACCGACCTAAACCTAACTATTTAAAATAATATCTTCTAATTGAGCATCTTTAAAATCGATCATATCTTCAAGTTCCTCATTCTTATTTTTTAGAATATCATAATGAATAAAGTGTTCATTAAGTGTTTCATTTAATATTTTAATTTCTTCAAGAAGATAATTAATTTTTTCATCCTTGTTCATGTTGTTGAATTGTTCATTTGTGTTAAAGTTGTTCATATTCTTAATGAATTATATTAAAGGATTATCTTTAAATCTTAATCTATTGTGGTTATATTAATAAATATATGCCCCGAAACTTACTTTCTTTAAGTATTCCCTTTATTACTTAAACAAAATTATAATTTTGTTTTTCTTTTAAGTAGTAAATACCAATAAATCAAGTTCTTTAAATGGATAATTCCATAAAAATGTGTTTCTTATTAACATAATATAAGATTTAAACATAATATAATAATGATATTATATATAAATGAAAACAATTTGTTATTTTTATAAAGGACATTTATGTTCAACATATAAAATTAAAGATGAACAGGAACATTTAAGTTTAGGCAATGAATTATTATTGCAAGGATTAAGAAATAATAAAACAATAAAAGAAATGATTAAAGTTATGTCGTTTTATGTTAAAATGTTTTATCATAGAAGAATTAATAAATTAAAAGTTTCATCACATGACCACAATATGTTCTTTCAATCTTTATTAGGATTAATTAAATTAAAAGTGTTAGATAATGATGAAATGAATGGATGGTTCTGTGGGACTTATAAAAAACCTAAACGACACCCTTGTGCAATTTAGATATTCGATCATCCTTTAAGATATCTTTATTCTTTAAAATAAACTCAATAACATCTTCTTTCTTTAATTTTTGTTTTTCTTTCTTTTCTGCCTTATCTTTCTTTTCAGGTTTATCAGGCATCTTAATCTTAACTGGTCGTTTCTTCTTATCATTCTTTGAACCCTTCCTAACTAGTTCTTTGTTCTTATGGTCTATTGTATAACCCACCTTCACAATTTCTTTGATTAATGTTTCTCGGGTTATTCCTTTCAAATCAATTCCCATTAAATCATTATATTTCTTTGCTAATCTTTTTAATTCAGTTAATTTCATTTCTCCATCAGGAACCTTTGGTGGCATCTTATTTATATTATAATCTAGATAAAAATAAATCATATCTTTTTATTAAAAATAAAATATTTGTTATATATATAATGATACATAAAACACATTCAAAACGGGACCTCATCAAAATCAATAACACATTTGATTGTGGAATTGTTAATCCTAATCAATACAAGAAATGTGAATTATCTTCTAGATTAGAACACTTGATATGGCAAATGGAATATATAAAACCAAATGAAGAATATTGTTTTAATAATCTTATTGATTTAAAATATTATTTAATGAATGTTAATCCAAAAAAAATATTAACTATTAAACAAAAAAATGAACTAATTTTAAATTGTAAGAAAATAAAACATTACTGCAATAATGCTTATGAAGTTCATAAAACAGATTTTAAAGATAGAGAAGAAATATTTTCTTTGGCACAAGAATGTTCCATGTTTGGAGATATTCCATCTGTGAGAAAAATGGTTCGGGATTTAAATAAAGACCCAAAAAAATGTTTCACTATTGTTCCCAATATTTCTAAACCAATGTTAAAAGAACTACAATTAAAAAAAGAACTAAAACAATCATCATCATCAACATTAAAAGTTAAGAGTGGATGTTTCAGAATTGAGTTTAATTAATGTTCCCATTTGTAATTTATTTACTTATATAAACACACAATCGGGAACAATTATTTTCTATATATTATTTCATTTCTTAATAAATTAAAAAAGATATTTAAAAAGATAAATTATATTAAGTTTAATAAAGTGAAAATAAAATGTATGCCCTTAATATAATGAACAAGTTTGAAAAAGCATATATTTATCAGATTAAATGCAACCTGACAAATGACATATATATTGGTTCATCATATGAACCAATGAAAACAAGATTATCAAAACATTTAACTGACCTTAAAGGATGGCAAGGAATAGGTGGAAATAAATATCGGAATTATAGAAGTTCATTTGAAGTTTTAATGAACGAAGATTATGAAATGACAAAGGTTGAAGATTTCCCTTGTGAAAATAAAAAAGAATTATTAAGTCGTGAAAGTTTATATATTATAAAAGCACGAAATGATGATAAAATTAATATTGTTAATAAACAAATACCTTCTAAAATTACTTATTCAGAAGAAGATTTATCTTCCTTGGTTTCCTTCTGACCATCCTTCACATAAACCTTATTCATTGTTTCCACTGAATGACCAGTTATTTCTGCCATTTTTTCTTGTTTTTCCTTGTTATCTTGGAACATGTCGGACAACACTATTTTTCTTAAAAGGGTTGTGGAAATTGATTTCCCATCCATTCTTTTTTTGCTTTCCTTAATCAAGATTTGACTTATTGCATTCTTTGATAAAGGTTTTCCAGTTGATGATTTAAATAACACACCCATTCCATTAATCCGAATATATAATCTTAAAACCTTTTCTAAATCTTTTGGAATATCAATTCTCTTTTCCTTATAGGTTTTGGATGTTTTATAATTATTCATCACCCACCACATCTTTGATTTTTCAACCACAAGATAATTCTTTTCTTCTTTTTCCTTATCAGTTAGTTTATTATATCTAGATTTCATTATTGCTTCTGTGCCTCCACCCAAATCATTCCTCATTGGTTGTTTCAAATGTATCTTTAAGATAACCCATATTTGAAGAAGTGCCTTATCCTTGGCACTCAAATCACTTTTCTTTTTTAATTTTTTATCTGCTATTTCTTTCCCAATTTGATCGACCATTGCTTCAACTTCCTTTAATGGAACAAATGACTTTGATTGTTTTTCTGAAATCTTACCAGTTGCATTTTCATCTTCATATTGTTTATTTCCTGCATCTCTTAATTCTTCATATTTTTCAATTAACTTATCATATTTTTTATCATGATTAAGTGCTAACAATAATATAATAATGCTGTTCCAATAATTCCTTTGGGTTGAATAATGTTTATCTGATAACATGTCCTTCACCTTTTCAACATCTTCTAAAAAACCATAATCATCGGATTTAAATAATGTTTTTAATTTCTTCAAGTTTCTTTCATACATCTTAATAGTGCTATCTTTGGCATTTGGTCGTGCTTTTGAAATAGTTTCATTCAAATCTTTAATGTCTTTCATTTTATAATATAAGTTAAGATTTTATTTTTAAATCTTAATTTTTAATAAATCTTAAACTTGAACTTCAATATTGTTATTTTTGATGCTCAAAGTCCTAATGTGATGAACAAAGGATTTCCAAAGAGTGTCCTTGGGAACCGAACCATCATAACGGACATTAAGTCGGCAATCCTTACCTCGTCCATCAAAAATTGTGTTTCTATCTAGTGTTAGTGCCCTACCAATACAGAAGTTGTTTTTGAAATCCTGGAAAGATAGAGGAGTGATATTTCCGGATTGCAAACTTTTTTCTAACTCAATCAAATGGTTTGCATCTACACCACCACCCGTGGAACTAGATTTTGCCGTTGAAATTGGACGAGAGGGCACAATTCTCCCTTCTAGAAGATATGAATATTCTGTCAGATTATTTCCAATTCCACTTATGCCACTTCTATCAGAACGATTAATTAAATCACGGGAACGATTGTTGATAATATATGTTCCATCACTATCAGTGTTTTCTTTGGCACTATATATCTTGCTATCAGTTGGAACATTAATAATGCTTCGTGCTTTGGCATGTTCAATAGGGAGTTGAATGGTTGCCTGAACATCTCCCGAAAGAATAGATTGTTTGTGGCACTGAACAGAAGGAATATCAAACATAATAACACCACCTTCCTTCATTCTTGAAACCATAGAACCTTCATATTGCTGTCCCATATCAATTCTTCGGACAATTAAATTAACATCCGAAATAACATATGATGGGTTCCAAGATACACCCGAAGATGCTTTATCTCCATCATTTAATGAACGGGACACTAAATGCCAACCTTCAACTGCCGGGTCAATTTCTGCTGTGGCACTTAATCCTGCTCCACCTGTTATTGTATAAAATAATTCACCGGTCCCAAGTTTTTCGATCTTTGAAATTACTGCTGGTGTGTCAAAATGTGCTTCATCTCCCGTGGAAGCATTACGGAAACCGATGGATTGCCCCACAACAAATGGAGAATTGGCAGGTGTAATTTGGACATTATCGGTGGTTGTCATAAAACCACCATCAGTTAATGAACCATTATTATTAATCTTGTTAGTTCCAGTTGAACCATTGCCCTTGAATACTGGATTAAGGGCAAGTTTCCGATGATGATTGTTTCCATCATAACTTCTAAAAACTCCACGATTTTGGGCACAGGTTAGTTCCAAATAACAACCATCAGTTAGCATATTTGGAAATGCCTTGTCATTGTTTGCAAATACTCCCATATGAACTTGAAGTTGAACCTTACATTTAGTGAATGCTGGGGTGCTATCAATAGCAGTGTTATCATCCTTTTTAAGATTAAGTGTTTCCATGTATGGATTAGAAAACATATTGTTTTGAATTGATTTTGTGGAACCAAGTGTTCCACGGGCATCGGGACACCAAGCACCACATCCTTCTGTTAGTGCTCGTGCCTGTCTCTTGCTGTCATTAGCATCATAAGAATATTTAACAGAAACCATTGTTGAATATTCATCCGTCTCCTCCAAAAGTGTTGCCCGATTTCCAGCATACACACGACACATGGAAAATAAACTATTTGCTCCAATCTGACTATCTAACATAAGGGGAAGATTACGAAAGTTTGCCGTGTCCCCATCTAGTAAAACATCAAACTCTAACAAACAATCTTTTCCTGAAAAAAACTTAATTTCGGGTGGAATATATATTCCAATAACATTATTTTCGGTGAAGTCCGTGGGACCCTCTGCACTAATTTTAACATCCGTTTGGGGAAGTGTGATTTTATCTCCTGCTTTCCAATAACTCATTTTATTTATACTATTATAAATATTATAATTATATGAAAAAAAAAATAAATAAAAAGATATCTTAATTGTTCCCATTTGTAATTTATTAACTTATATAAATCAACAATTGAGAACATTTTTAATTATTGATTTGCTTGGTTCAAAATCAAATATCATCTTTAATTCTGTATCTTCATTATAAAATTGTTCTTTATTAATTGTGTTTGTTTTGTGTCCAATACATATCATTAGATATCTTATATCTAATAATTCAATGCTTTCTTGATCGACCCCATCAAATAATTTAGCACCTTCTCCTTGTGAATTAATAGCATATCCACCCATTCTTTTCCAATGGGACAACCTCATTGTTAAACAACTTTCATGTATCTGCCTTTTAGTTTCACATTGTATTCCTGACATTTTCCAATCATTAAATGGATACATAAATTGCATTTGATTAGAACCAACTATTTGGATTTTATTTGATTTTGTTAGCATTGAAACACTATATAATATATATTGTGGTGTGAAATAATCATCATCGTCCATATTACAAACAATGCCTTTCTTTCCCATTATCTTCATTGCCCTTTTGCATAATTCATTTCTTTTCTTTCCAATCTCCATCCATTTGTCCATCTTATAATATCCCAATTTAATTGGTTTAATTTGTTTTGCCACTTCTTCAACATCTTTAATAAAAGGTTTTTGTCCATCATCCATAATTAAACAAGTTAATTTTTCATGTGGATATTGTTGGGTTTTAAGATTATTGATTAATAAGGGCAACCATTCGGGACGATTATATGTTGGCACTAATACACAAACATTTGGAAAAGTTTTAAGGCATTCATCAGAGATTTTATCCATTATATATATAACATATATTTTATTTTTAATTACTCCAAAATGACCATTTTGTTGAAACACTTAAATCTTCATTATTTTCAACAACAATTGTTTCCCTTTCTTCTAGTTTTTTTTTGATATATTCAACATCACTCTTAATGGTGTTTATGTCTTTAATAATTGTTTCTGTGGTTGTTTTAATCTCAATCATCAATTCATTATTTGTTTTTTTAAGATTGGATGTTTCCATATATATTATAAAAGATTATAATTTAAAAATATATATTTTTTATTTAAAGTTATTTTAATATATTTAAGTAAGTATATACAAAAGAAATGGCAACATTTAATGAACTTCAAGTTAATAAAATTATTCAATCTTATAAGAAGAAACAAGCACGAGAAAAAATGAACTATGAAAAGAAAAAAGATATGGTTGGTTTTAAAGAAGCAAACCAAATTAAATCCCGTGAATATCATTTGAAAAATAAAGATAAGATTAAAGAACGATACATTCAAAATAAGGATGTTATGAATGCTCGATCACTTTATAATTATTATAAAAGAACAAATAGATTAGATGTTTTTATGAATAAACATCAAGTTAAATATGACCTTCTAGTTAATCAAGGTTTGATTACAGGTTCGGGTTCCGGTTCGGGTCCATCTTCATGACTTACTCTGTCCATCTCTATTGGTGGAATTAATTTAATATCTTTCTTATCCTTCGGGTCTTTCTTTTTATCCTTTTTTTTATCTTTATCTTTTGATTGTTTTTCTTCATCATCATCTTCTTCGGGTGGTGGTTCCCTAGAACAATCAAAAATATAACATTCATCGGATATTCCAATCCGACACTTGCATAAACAACGACTTTGCCAAATCACCAAAAGCAAACTTGCAAAACTCCCTAATATTAATGCTGTGCTTCCAGCAAACTGGTCAATTGTGAAATCCTCCATAACAACCATCTTATTTATTTATATTATAAGAAAAGAAAAATGTTCCCATTTGTAAATTATTAATTATATAAATCAACAATCGGGAACAAAATTAAATCTTAATTTATTTCTATTTAAAGTTAATTTTATATATATTATTAAGAAATGGAAAAAACTAATTCGGATAATAAATTAATTCCTCAAAATAAAAATATTAGTTCATTATATATGGAACCACAAAACCTAAAATCATTTAAATTAGATGTTAATGAAAAGAACCCTTCAACCAGCATGGAATGGGGGAAGAAAGGAAAACACAATGGTTATTGGCAAGATACTGGGGATTATAAATCCAAGTGGAAATGTCGGACATTAGAAAGAATGGAAGATTGTTCCAAGAATAATTGGGCATATCCAACAGGAAAAAACAATATGATTGTTGTTCTAGATTGTGATTTTTATTCCAAGGGAGATAAGATTTTTAATAAAGAAGATAGTGCTTTTATTCAAGCATTTCCCGATTATTTAGATATTGAAACATTTATGTGTGAAACTGGAAATGGTGGGCAACATCTATTTTTCCAATATGAACCAAGATTGAAACAAACACAATGTGATGAACATTTTATGGACACTAGGTCTGATGGTGGTTTAGTTATTGCCCCAGGTTCTATGGTTAATGGAAAGAAATATAAAGTTCTAAAAAATAAACCAATTGCCAAGATGTCAGATGAAATGTTAAAATGGTGTCTTGATAATCTATATGCCAAAAAAGTTGGAAAAGGAAAAGTTAATAAAGAAAAAAAGGTTAAAGTTATTAATCCTGAAACAAATGTGATTGAGGAACATGTAGAACAAGAAATTGATTTATCTGTTTATAAAGTTGCAATGTCAGATTATATGTTAAATAATATTATTAAGAAACTTCCCAAAAAGTATTTCAATACATATGGTGGATATTTCATTTTCACAACAGCAATGAAATCAATTGATCGATATGATATTTGGTGTAAATATCCAAAGATTAGAGTTAAGAAAACAGGGGACCCTAACAAATATGGAAAACACTTTTATGATGGAATAACTGGACATAAACACATTCTTGCATTCAATAATCTATTATTAAATAGCAAATATAATAAAGCACGAACAACACTTGATTATTATAAATATAAACCCGATATTCAAAATGTAATTGAACCGGATGAAATCATAGATACTGGAAAAAATACTGGTTCAGAAAAGGGAAAACTTGGACATAAGTTTTTCAATAAATACACACACAAAAAATGTTTAATGATTAAATCAGATACTGGAACAGGAAAAACAACTTCATTTAAATCTTTTGTTCAAGATGGAAAACCATTTATTTCTATTGTTTCCCGTGTATCATTAGGACTTGAACAAGAAAAGGTTTTTAAAGAAGCAGGAATTGAATGTTATTTTCATCAAGATATCACAGATAAGATTAAAAAAGAAGGTTGGGGATTTGGAAACACTTGGTCTGATTATGAAGGAAAAAATATTATTATCAATATTGATAGCATTAATAAAATGAATAATTGGGAAAACTTTGAAGGATATAATATATATCTTGATGAAGTCAATTCAATGGTTGAATATCTTGTGAATGTGGATTTGCCCACTATCCAAGCAAGAAGAAGGGACATCTTTGAACTTCTTGAAATCATGTTTCAACAATGTGATAAAGTTATTGGAACTGATGCTGATATTAATGATATCACTTTATCCTTTATGAAAATGAGGAATGTTGAACCTTATTATATCAAAAATGAATATAAACATAATAATGATATTCCATCATCTGAAATTGGTTCATATGAACAATTCATTAAAGAACTTAATTCTGAACCAAAATGGATTTGCTGTTGTGATAGCAAAACAATGGCAGAGGTTTTGGCATCTGTTAGTGGTTCAGTTGGAACCACAGAAGATTGTGATATTCTATTAATTACATCTGACACAAAGGGACATTTTGATTTGGATAAATGGAATAAGGTTATTTATTCACCAAAGATTATTTATGGAATTGATAGCACAATGCCACGAAAAGTATTCACATATTATTGTGAGCAAACCATTACACCTCGTGGAATGCTTCAACAAGTTTGTCGGTGTCGGAATATTATTGAACTTAAATATCTATTCACTGATAAAACTTGCAAACCTTATAATTATCATTCATATCAAGATGTTTTGGAAGAAATCAAAGAAAATGATTTATATGGTGCCAACACATTCAAACTTTCAACTGATACTAGATATGAAGATTATGTGGAACTATTAGCAAAATATAAATATAATTTTGATTGTTATAATACTAATAAGTTTGCCCATTTTATCCAATTATTAAAGGATAGGGGATTTAAAAATCATTGTCAGATTTTACAAACTTCAACCAAAGGAGAAAAGAAAGCAAAGGATAAGTTCAATGAAGAAAAAGATAAATTATATATGGAAGCAGTTGAAAAATATAAACCATATATTCAAGAATATCGGAAATCCAATCAACATGTAATCAAAGAACAATATGAAAAAACATTAAATGAAAAATTAGCACATTATGAAAAAGATAAAGATTGTTGGTGGGGAAATCCCACACAAATTAAAAATGATATGATGGATTGGTATTCATATAAATTAATCCAAAATAACAATGATATGGGTGAGATTACAGAATATTTTAGTCCAAAAACAATTGAAATAAACACTATGCTTAATATCCCATATGAAGATATTGGAAATAATCTTGAAAAAATGTTAATCACTGAACAAAAAAGATTAACAGAACATTGGCATATTTCCAAGTTTTTCACAAAGAAAGAACACGAAATATTTGATAAGTTAGAACAATCAATGGATTTCAGTTGTAAGAAAACAACATCAACAGAAATGAAGATGATATTATTAAATAAAATCAGAGGATTGGTTTGCAATAAACCGGAAGAAGATAATGGGGAATATATCAATGTTGATAAACCATTATCTCCTGAACTTGCCAAATCAATCCAAATAGAATATAAAAAGGTCTTTTCACACAGAAAACAAAGTGATGTTGATTATACTGATAAATATAGGGTTCAACAATTAATTGCTGAAATGTATAAACATTTATTTGGTTGTGATATGATTAAATCCAAGAAGGTTCGTGATGGAGATAAAACATTTATTGAATATTCATTAAATCAGGAACTTCTTAATAAACATCTTGAAATTGTTTCATACAGAAGAACCAAAGATAAAGATGATAATTATAATCAAGATTAAAATGTAATAATAATATAAATAATCTAGATGTTCCCAATTGTAATTTATTAAGTTATATAATCACACAAATGGGAACAATTTAACTTTCCGATGGTTCTTTCCATCCCTTAACCTTTTTTCTTTGAGAAGCAATATATTTTGCATTTTTGCTTTCATAATTTTTTAACTTTGTTTCCTCAAAAATGGCAGACCTTTTAATAACTGCTTTTTTTGATGCTTCATGATTAACAACAAATTGAAGTTGATTTTTATTTCCGACTGGTTGCATAACTTTGGTTTTCTTTGAAGTGGGCATTTTATTTATAATTTATAATATATTTTTTTTTTATTATATAAATTATAAATAAAAAGATGTCTTTGGTAATTTGTAGCAATAAAAGTCAAAATATCAATTCAAGTGTTCAAAACAATCAACGACCATATAGTTTTGTTAATAATCTTAAACAAACCCATATTATCCCAAAAGATAGTGAAATTGCCGTTCAATCTGTTAAGATTACAAAAGATGGAAAGATCGAAATATCAGAAGGGGATAGGTTTTATTCCTGGTTTGGAGAACATTTAAACCGAACTTCTTTAACCACACCCCCACAACAACCAAAAGAAACAACATGTTCTCCCATTGCCACCCAACCTTTTTTGGAAAATGGAGAACGGGAAGTTTATGTGAATATTGAAGAGTTTAACCGAAGATTAACAGAAGGAATGAAAATTGGACTTCCACATCCCGATATATTTGGAGATGGAGGAGCAAGTGCTGTTGTTAAATCTGATTTAGTTTATGGTTCGGGTTTTGAAGGTTTTAAAATGACATATAAATATAACACATCTATGGGAACCACTGATGTTTTTAATGATGCCGATAAGTTCCAGTTTCTTGATACTGCCACACCAGGAATGACAATCACAGAAATTGCTGGAAATAAAGGAACCAAGTTTGATTGCACAAGGGATGGTTCAACTAATAATATTGCTTGGGGATATGATAAACCAATATCACATATGGGTGGAAGATGTATTTTTGATTTAACTAATCTTCAAAATAGCAGTGGTGGTTATGGTCCAGGTGCCGATGCTTCAAATCCGGGTGGTCAAGATTTTATGGTTGGATTAGCAAGATATAACAACGGACTTAATAGTGCCGAGGGGCAACCATCTTATTTTTCTCCCGATGGACCAGCAGGTTTAAGGAGTGATGTGTTTTATGATTATGCTGTTTCATGTGAAAGAATAACCAGCACATCAAATTATTTCCTTAAAATATATCAATGTGTTAAAGACCCCGATGTTGATAATCAAGTTCATATGCAAGAAGTTCAATATTACAGAGGACAAAGCAATCCAGTTGGACCTTATGGAGAATGGGCAAAAAGTCCATTTAGTGCTGGAACACGAAGTGGTCGGATTAATCTTTCAACAAATGCTTCAAATATTGATCGAATTGGATTTAAAGTTGATAATGAAAAAGTTTCTATTTTCTATATGGTGAAAGGTTCCACGGCAGAAGTCCAAATTGCTTCAACTGATTATATTGGAGGTTCAACAGAAGCAGGAAAAGGAAATTATCCGGTTCCATCAAGGCAAACAAATTGGAATATGTATCCAAAGGTTATGCTTACAAATGCCACTGGAACATTCACTTCGTTGGATATATCAACATATCAAGGAAGAGAAATGAAATTGGGAAATCAAGTATTCCGTGGAGGTGATAGCACATCGGATTGGTTCAATAGAATGGAAAATCTTGGTGTTGAACTAGAATATTGTGCCGAAATTGATTGTCGTTATATGTTTGATTTATCTGATTTAACCACTGAATATGTCCAACATGGTTTCACAGATGCCACAGATGTTTTGGATAATTATGAACAGATTTTAATTCTTAAAGAAGATAACACCAATTATCTTGGCACAGATGGGGCAAATATGGATAAAACACTTGGTTTCACTAATCGTGCCGTTCTAGATTGGGCAGGTGGGACTGCTGACACATCAAGAGGTATTTTTTATACTTCGGACACCAAACCAACCCTTGTGAATGATAATTCATTATTTATCCGATTAAATAATTTCACTAACAGGTCCGTGAATGCTGGGACCGGTCGTCCATCTAAAATATTGTATCATATCCCTCGTTTTGATACATCGGGCAGAGAATATGGAACCGGATTATATTTTGAACCACAAGAAAGAGTTTATATTCAACTTAATAATTCAGAAGATTTATATGTGAATGAGTTTGCACTAGATGTTTGCCAAGATGATGAAGTCCTTGCCGATGATTTAGTTGGTGAAACCATTATTTGCCTTCATATTCGGGATAAATCTGAATAAATCTAATTTCTTTTTTTAATTAATACAAATTAATAGAAAATATTAATAATTTTTAGAAACAATTTATAATATATATAATATTATAAATATGAATGTATTGCCACAATTTCTTGAAGAAGAACCTGAACCTTTAAAAGAAGAGATTGATGAACCCGAAGATGATGAACCAAAAGAAGAAGTTGTTTCAGAAGTTATGCCCGAAGTTATTAAACCAAAACCAAGATCGACAATGGAAGATATTTATGGGGACGGACCAGTCATGAAGGTGGTTGCAAACGAAGTAGCAGAAGAAAAACCAAAGAAAGAAAGGAAGAAAAGGAAACCAATGACAGATGAACAAAAGGAAAAACTAGCATTGGCAAGGCAAAAAGCATTGGAGGTTAGAAGGGAAAAGGCAAAAGAAAAACAAGAATTAAAAGATTTACAAAAAATGAAGAAACAAAAAGAAATAAATGATTTGAGAGCAGAAGTTGGTTTGGAACCAAAAAAGAAAAAGGAACCTGAACCTAAAAAAGAAGTTATTATAAAAGAACCTGAAAAAATAGAAGTTCAACCAACTATGCAAACTGAAAAATATTATACACAAGCAGATTTAGATAAAGCAACATTAAATGCTATTATGGGATATGAAACCATAAGAAAAGATAGAAAAGCAAAGAAAAATGAAATGTTAGCAAAAAAGAGGGAAGAACAGAGAGTTGCAGAACAATTAAGAAAAGTTATTCAACCAAGAAATATAACATATGGACAAGAAGGTTATTTCAATGATTGCTTTTAATTGTTTTTTTGTATAATTAAGAAAACAAATGTTCCCGATTGTGTATTTATATAAGTGAAAATAACACAAATGGGAACATCTGATTTCTCACTTATATGAATTAATTTATTTAAAATTATTTTCTTTGTTTAATATATAATATGACAAATCTTTTCCAAAATCACTTTTACATTAATTTAGATGAAAGAGATGATCGAAACAAGAATGCTATTGAACAATTATCTAAATTGGGAATTACACCAAACCGATTTCCAGCAATAAAAACAGAATGGGGAATTGTTGGTTGTGCATTATCACATTTAAGATGTGTTCAAGAAGCAAAATTAAAAGGATATCCATATATTTGTATTTTTGAAGATGATATTGTTATTAAGAATGAACATCTATTAATTAGAAAAGTGAATAAATTAATTAATAAAGATTTTGATGTTTTAATGATGGGTGGAAATAATTTCAAACCTTTTATTGAACATGATGATTATATTAAAGTTTCAAAATGTTTTTGTTTAACTGCTTATATTGTTAAAGAACATTATTATGATAAATGGATTAACAATTTAAATGAAGGATTAAAATTATTGCTTCAAACAAATAATCGTGATTATTCATTAGATGCTTACAATCATAAACTTCAAAGAGAAGATAATTGGTGGTTAATTACACCAATATGCTGTTATCAACTTCCTGATTATTCAGATATTGAAAAAAGAGAAGTTAATTATAAAAACTTAATGTTAAAATATGATAAATAAAATAAAATATATATTATATATAATGGCAACTTTTAACAATAAAGATTTTTTAAAACATGATGATTATATGACACCGAAATATGCTTGGGATAATATAAAACAATATATTCCAAAAGATAAAGTTATTTGAGAAGCATTTATGGGGGATGGGAAAAGTGGTGAATATTTAACAGAACTTGGATTTAATGTTATACATAATGATAATGATTTTTTTGAAAGTAATGAAGGGGATGTTTTAGTTAGTAATCCACCATTTAGTAAATGCAAAGAAATATTAAACAGATTAAAAGAATTAGATAAACCTTTTATTTTAATTCTTCCATCAAGTAAAATAAACACTCAATATTTCAGAGAAAACTTTAAAAACACAAATAGTCAATTACAAATCATTATCCCAATAAAAAGAATACAATTTATTAAGAATGGAAATGAACTACAAAGTCAATGCAATTTTGATTGTTTTTATTATTGTTATAAAATGAACCTTCCCCGAGATATCATTTGGTTAGAATAATTCAAAAATATATAATAAAAATAAAATATATATTATATAATATAAATGGAAGGACCAAAGATTTTAAAAGTGAAAGATTTAGAAGATGAAAATAAATATCCAGCAATTCATCCTTTTCTCCCAAAACCCCCGTTTTTGCTTGTTGGATATGGAAGTGTTCGTTCAGGGAAAACTAATGCCTTGATAGGACTTTTAAGAGATGATAAATCATTTTATGGACCGGATTATTGGGACTATGTGAAAATAATATCAAATACAATAAATAATGACCCAAAGGGAAAGTTTTTAAAAGATGCTTTTGATGTAGAAGACCATTACACAGATAAAATGATAAAAGATTTAGTTGAACATCAGAAGAAATATGAACGGGACCAAATGCCAACAGCATTATTGGTGTTAGATGATATTATTGGAAGAGATTTTAAAAAAACAAATGACATTTCATTCCTTGCTAGTCGTTTCAGGCATTTTGAACTCTCAATAATGATTTTCACACAATCAATTCGTTCAGTTAGTCCAGTTATTAGGGCAAATGCCACAGATATTTTGATTTTCAGACAACAGAGTTCAAAAGAAAAAGAAAAAGTGATCGAAGAATATTCTGATTTAGCAGGTTCAGAAGAACAATTTATGAAATATTATGATATAGCACATCAAGAAAGATATTCATTTTTATATATTGATGCACAAGAAAATCCAGCAAAGTTTTATCGGAACTTTGAAGAACTGATTGGTGAAGGTGAAACTCAAATCTATAAAGGAGTAATTCCTCAAAAAGATGATGATGTTTTTGAAAAACAATAATAATAATAATTTCTTTTTAACATTTTTTATATTAACTATATTATAAATAAATATGGATATGTATGGATTACATGAAGCATTAAATCAAGCAAATCAATTAACCCATAATGAAGTTGAAGCAAATATGGATATTCAAGATGAAAATAATAAAATATTATCAGGAATTGCTGGTGAAGAAATGAAAAATGATGCCTTAAATGATGTTATGGAAGTGAAGAATGCTGGATTATTAGGTGTTTCAGGAATGTCCATTGCTAGTGCATATGGAGATGTAAAAAAAGCACGAGAATTAGCATTAAAAGTAAAAGGGAGAGCAGATAAATTAAAAGAATTATCTAAAAATATTGGTTCATCTATTACAAATGATAAATCCCCATCAAATATTCCATCATTAACTGGTCCAGTTGATGTTCCAAAACCACCACCAATAAAAATAAAACCACCATCTATTCCTCAAATTGAAGCACCTGTTCAACCAGTTCAGATTGAAGGGGCACCTTCTGTTCTTCAACCGGCACCCACACAAATTGAAGGACCAGCACCAAAAAGTGTTGGAGCAGTGGATTTAGCAGAACAAAGCAATTTTGAAACAAATATTGCTGGTGATTTTTATTCGGGAGGAAATATTGTGAAAGCAGAGGATAGCATAGCAGATTTTTATAAAAAAACAACACCTAATATCACACAAGATGACCCCGATGAAATTGGGAGTTTATATAAAAAAATAACAACAACTGGACCGGATGAATTACAACTAAAAGATATTGCCGAAGCAAAACAATTGGGAACAATAGACAGCAGTGGAAATAATGTTGTTCGTCCTCCCATGTATGACCCCACACTTCCGGGACAACCTGAAACTTTTTTGGCACCAACAACAGAAGAAAACCAACAAAGCAGATTAGATGCCATATTTGGAAAAGGACCAGCAGTTTTTGGACCAGCAGAAAAACCAGTGGAATTAACAACACAATCATTATTAGATGCTGATGATAAAAATGATGAAGTTAGACCAGCAGAACCTCCTGAACCTATTAACACACAATTATCAACAACAGCATTAGAAGACACAAAGGCAAAAACATTTGTTGGGAAGATTGGAGAATATGCTGGAATATCGGGAAAATTAGCAGATACTATTGGCAAAGGTGCTGGGACATTAGCATCTGTTGGAATATTAACTGAAAGTTTAGAAGGACAATATAAAAGTTTTACAAATCCAAATCATCATGGATTTATGCAAGATTTGAGTGGAGATAATACTGCTGAAAAACTTGGAAATCTAGGTTCAGAAATTGGGTCTGTTATGGATATCGTTGGAACTGCCACTGGACAACCCGAGATTGCTTTAATTGGAACAGGAATAAGTGCTGTTGGTGGTTTAGCATCTGATATTGGTTCATGGTTTGAACATAAAGATGATGACACAAAAATTAAACAACAAGCAGAGGCATCTGAAAGCAATTTAAGAGTTGTTCAGAATGTGGCACAATCAGGAGATATAGCAGAAGGTTCTAAATCAACATTAAGAATGGAAGGACAATAAAAATGTTCCGGATTGTTGATTTATATAATTAATAATTTACAAATGGGAACAATTATCTTTTATAATAATATAATGACATATAAACAAGATTTTAACAGAAAACATAAAATTAAACCTTTATCAAAATCACATTCATTAAAAGAGATTTCAGATTTATCGGGATATGAATTAAAAGGACTAAAAACTATATTTTCAAAAGGACAAGGTGCTTTTAAAAGTAATCCACAAAGTGTTAGACCACATATTAAAGCACTTGGAAAAGGGGGAGCAGATGCTTGGGGATATAGCAGAGTTTATGCATCGATCAATCCTAAATCAAAATCATATAAAATTGATAAAATACATTTGAAAAAAAAAAAGAAATAATATAATATAATGCCGTTAGATAAAGATGGAAAAAAAGTTCTTTATAAACCTTGGGTTAATAAAACTAAATCTAGACATAAATATTTTGTTTATGTTAAGAAAGATGGAAAAATAAAGAAGATTGGATTTGGGGACAAAAATATGGAACAATATTTTGATAAATTAAAATATTATAAACATTTAAATCATGGAGATAAAAAAAGACAAAAAAGTTATTTAGCAAGAGCAAAAGGAATAAAAAATAAAAATGGAGAACTTACATGGAAAGATAAAAACACAGCAAATTGGTGGTCAGTTCATAAATTATGGTAATATCATTTTTTAATTTAATTTTTTTCACATAATTATAATATTTATTATAAGTATAAATATAATGAGTGTTGCAAAAGAGAGATATTTAGAACTTGCTGTTTCCAACAAAACCACAGATAACAAATATTCCTATCGGCACGGAATAGCACAATTAAACTTTCAAATCCCCGAAGGTAATTATTTACTGGACCCCACTTCTGTTCGGATTTGTGGTGGCATCCGGTTCTATACTGGACTTGGCAAAACTGCCTCCGATGTTCCTGGTGCCCCAGGTGGAAAAGATGAATTAACTATTTCATCCCGTTTAAATGTTTATTCCACTTTCCAGCAATTAATTATTCGTTCCTTAACCAATCAAACCACACTTGAACACTGCCGTCATTATAATCAGTTCCTTTCAAGTTATCTTCCACTAACCACTAATCTTCAAGATAGTGCTGGACACCTAAATCAGAGTGCCCTTATTTTCCCAAATTATGAAGTTAATAGAACCACCAGTGTTAATAAAGATGAACCAAACCATTTCTGTGTTCATCTTCCATCAGGACTTATGAATGGTGCCCCTATCCCACTTGCTCGTGAATGGGGGATTTCGGGAATGGATTTAACCTTGATGCTTGAAAATGATGCACAGGCACTTCATACACTTGATGGTTCTGCTGATTACACTGATAGTTGGTATGAACTAGAAGATGTGAAATTAGTTTGCAAAGTTATTGAACCTTCTGTGGATGAGTTATCCAAGTTAATGAGTGGTGGTGGTGGTTCTCTAACCTATCAATCCATTTCTAGTTATTATGACACGGCAATGTCATCTAATATTCAAGCAAACTTTAACCTTGGTTTATCCAAAGTTCGATCATGTTTTATTAAGATTATTACATCTGATAAACTCAATAATATTGCCGAAGATGGTTTTGCCACACTTTGTCCTGTTGAAACTGATGGGTCCCAGGCATCCATAACCCAAGTTCAGTGGTTAAAGGGTGGAACCACTTATCCCAAGCATTTCCCAATAAATACTAATATAAAAGATATTCCAAAAACTTCTGTTGCTGACCCTGAAATTATTAGAGATTTTATTAATTCAGTTTTATCTTTTGATAGATTACAGCATCTCAATGCCAAAACCTATAACACAAATCGTGGATGGATTGGCAAAACCTCGGGAACTGCTGGAACTCCTTATCAATTAGTTGCTGATAGTGGAGTTGTGGATGGTCTAGGAATAAAATATGATGGACTATTAGGGGAAGGAGTTGATTTCCGTTCAGAAAACTGGGGAGTTAATATTGATTGTGGATTAACCACTGCCAATTCTCAAAGTTTATTCATATTTGTTAATTCTGAACAATCCCTTGTTTTCAATAAAAATGGGGTCCAAGTAATTTCCTAAATGTTCCGGATTGTTGATTATATAAGTTAATAAATTACAAATGGGAACAATTAAAATTAAGTATCTTTTTTTAATTTATTTTTAAAGAAATTATAATATATATAATATTATAAATAAATGTCAGATATGTCAGAAATGCCCGATGAAACACCTTCTCCACCAAAGATGTCCAAAACCCAAGCATCCATTCCATCTATTATGAATATTAAATCACTTCCAGTTAATCAAGCACAAATGGTTGATACAGATGTTTTGGAACCACTTGTGTTTTCACAGGAGTTTGCCCGTTGGGAACTTTTGCCCAAGGGTTTTCTCCATCCAGGAAGTAAGATATCAATTGGTTTCACTAATAATGCCAGTTTATCCCGTGTGTTCCCATTTGTTAATGTGGGCATTCATTCACTGGTTCGTCGTGCTGTTCTTAAAACTTCTGCCGGTCGTGTAATTTGTGAAACGGAGGATTGGAATGTGCTAGAACAATGCAAATCAATGTTTGTTTCCAATAGTGCCAATAAAGAAAGGGAACAATACACAACGGGTCGTCAGGTTAATTATGAAGTTTTATATGATGCCCTTTCCCGTCATAAAGCATCCCATTATGGTTTATCTAATAACAATGAATATGCCACTAATGATTGGGATAAAAATGAAGAACTAAAAGGTTTAAGTGTTCAAGACCATTTAATTATGAGTGAAGGTTCCACTTTTCAGATTGCTCTTCATGACCTTTTCCCCTTCCTCAAAGCAGGAAATCAGTTGCCACTTTTCCTTCTTGGTCAGAATGAAAGAATACAGATTGAATTATTTTGGGAACCGGACCTTCTTGGAAATCGTCTATCCCAAAGTGCTTCGGGAGTATCCACGGGAACTCTTCTTGAACCAATGTTAATTGACCAAACCAAATGCAAAGTTATTGCTGATTATGTATTTTATGACCAAGCAACAATGGATCGATATGCTGAAACTAATGATAATATGACATTTAGTTATATTGATTATCGGCAATCAGTTCAGAGTTTAACCCGTGATGGAGCAACTGACCAACCTAGAAACAATGTGAGAAACATTGGTGGTCAGGGCAGATTAATTAATAAGGTGTTTTTTGCTTATGAAGACCCTAACCGAAGAACCACCATCACTGACACACTAACTGGTCGTTATTCGGCAGTTGGTTCTAGTGCTTCGGGCACCAGTGTGAAACCCATGGTTAGCAATCTATTTGTTAATTCGGAGTTTCTTTATCCACAATCTATTAATAATTGTGCTAGGCAGTTCCACAATCTTCAAGAAGTTGGTGGAATGGTTCCATTTGTTTCTCGTGAATGTTATTCAGGTGAAGGTTCGGGAGGACTTGCTCCAACTGGAAAAGATGCTGATGTTGAAGGATATGTTCAGGA